>TARA_R110000851_G_scaffold77289_2_pt1 | contig 10886 bp, 7 predicted proteins | sample TARA_R110000851 | Tara Oceans TARA_R110000851 (sample SAMEA4397627) | marine metagenome | biome: Polar Biome; feature: [DCM] deep chlorophyll maximum layer (ENVO:01000326); material: water (ENVO:00002006), including particulate matter (ENVO:01000060) such as... | depth 17 m | reverse complement strand
AATAATACCCGCTAAGGTTTATACAGCTTGCAAGCTGTCGATGTTAAACATCAGTTAAAAAAACTGGTTAAAGCACTATCGCATAATAAATACTATGCGATAAAACTCTATGTTAAAGGTGTGCAAGCACTGCTTGAGGTTATTAAGATAACTAGGCAGTGCTTGCGTATATGGGCGCTATAACACACCAAAACTAACCCAACCAAGCAATTGCATCGTTTGGGTTTATATGGCCATTATTTACCAAATAATTTTTCAGTTTATTAATTGGTTCCTCGATATTTTGCAAATCAAAACCCCAGTCGGCCTTAACAGGGATTGCAGTTCCGTTGTCTAAATATAAAACGGTATTATCTTGATCGAAAAAGTGTGTTGTAGCTAGTTGCATATTAAATTCCTAGATTAAGTTAATGGACACCCATTTAAATGCTATTTGAAACATTTAAATGTGGTGGCCATTAACTAAAGGAGTTTTAGGGGGAGCTAAGCTCCCCTTAAAATCATATAACTCCAAGTAGTCTAAAAATCGGTCTTAATAATTCAAAGATAACTGGGGCTACTAAAGTGCAACAAGCTAAAACAATTGCATAATCCATGTGATGTTCCTTTAATTTTTAAATTTAGGAGACATCTACCCCAAAGGGTAAATGTACCCTATGGGTTGGTATTGAATTTTAATTACTTATAGAGGTAAGTAGTTAAAGGGTTAAGTTAAGAGTGATACAACAATATTAAAACGAGCGCAGCTAATATGTATTTAAAAATACTAAAGGTGCTAGTTGTCTTGTAGGGATTGTGTATCGAGTTGTTTGTATGTGTGTTATCTCTTTGCTTGGCCGCTAAATTTTTTCCATCATTAGTGTGGTTGGTTTTAGAAGCGCGAGCAGAGAGTGTAGGGTTTAAGCTCTTGGTGATTGCATAGCTATTACGATAAGCTTTTTTGCCAGACTCAAGAGTTACGGGAGTTTTGCCTATGCCTTTTATATTAATAGTGTCACCGCGTGAGCAGTTACTAGAATCTAAAGCATCTTTAAAGCCTAAGCTCCACATTGTTTTTTGGCCGCAATTCGTATCTAAAGTTATAAAAAATGAAGGTGATTCATCATCGTCAAACATATAAGAAGCGTTGCCAAAATTCATTAAAGTGCCGTGCATAATAAATTCCTCAAAGATTTTAAAAATTGAAAAAATATTAGCCCCGCACGGGAATTAATATTTCCCAATGGGTTATAGATATGCTTTCGCATTACTGGTCTTTTACAGATGTAAAAAAACAATGTCAGTATTATGAGAATAATACCCGCTAAGGTTTATACAGCTTGCAAGCTGTCGATGTTAAACATCAGTTAAAAAAACTGGTATATCTGAGGTTTTAAAAAGCCGCTTATTTTTATTTCGGACACGCGAAATTCAGTCGAGTGCCTTTTTTGAAAAAATGAAAAAATGGCTGGTGTCTTCGACTGACTAGAAAAATAAGTGCTTTCGCAGAGTTAATATACACAATCTAATACAATTTAATTCGTATGTCACTTATTAAAAGTGTTTTTTGTTGATTTTTTAATCCTGATCAATTACATCGTTACCATATAAAAGTACACCTTCAATTTCTTCTATGAACATACTTTCTTTTCCTTCACGCCAGCTAATATACAGCTCTTCTTCTGCGCGAGTCATGGCCACGTAAACAAGTCTACGCTCTTCTTCGATGGCTTCGAGGCTCACGCCATCTTTTAAGCTGGGTACAAGCCCTTCTTCCATATCTATAATCCACACCCTAGGCCACTCTAGCCCTTTAGAGCTGTTCATGGTCGATAATACAATGACTTCATCGTCGTTATTATCTACCTTGTCTTTTTGCTGCTTCTTTGTTTTATTAACTAAATTAGCCGCTCTTGCCGCCAAGTCACCACGGCTCCCTTTTAGTATTTTTGTTATAATATCTAAAACGGTTATTTGTAGCTTTTTTTCTTTGTCATTTTGATTGGCTATAATTCGTTCAACGGTGCTATTCCACTTGTCAATAAAACGCACTGCATGGCTTTCATTGCACATCTTGGCCAGTTGACTTAGTTCTTGTAGGTATGCTGTTACTTTTGACCACTCCATACCACCTATTTGACTTACCGCTGAAAAACCCATTATTTGACTGACTTTACTTATATGCGTAAGGGTTTTTTCGCTCTCTTTTGAAGCCCATGAAAGACCTGAAACAAGTTCTGACGATGCTTTGTCGTTAATTAACCCGTAAAAAAGGTTTACCATTGAAACAGCATGGATATTATCAAATATCGACTTACCACCAACTCTAACTACTGATAGTCCATGTTCAGATAAGGCTCTTTCTATTGAGTCTAATTGTCTATTTGTCCTAGCAAGCACAGCCCAGCCGGTTTTTTCACTGACTTTAATACTTTCAGCAACAAATCTGTAATGCTCTACTTTTGACTCAGTTTCTTCTTCTTTGTTTTTGCCAGTATCAACTTCGATCTTATCTCTAGTTTTTTCATCTAAATTAAGCATTGATGCGTAGTTTACCGGGATCTCTACTTTAAATACTTTTCCCTCATTCTCTACAGCAGACTCCATTGCTTTTTGCATTCTGTCTTGGTTGTTTTCAATAAAACTTTTAGCAGATGCCAGTATTTTTTTTGCGCACCTGAATGTTTTAGATAGGTAATATAGGTGGGGATCAAAGTCATCTTGAAGCTGCAAAAAAGCTTTGTATCCGAGTCCACCACGGAAATTGTAAATACTCTGATCATCGTCTGCAACGCAAGCTATTTTAGCCCCAGCCAAGCCGTGTTCTCTCAGCCATAAATACTGTAAGCTATCTGAGTCTTGAAATTCATCGCAAAGTATATTGTCATGCGGATAAGGCTTAATAACCCCCTCTCTTATGGCAAAAATCAACTCTCTTGACATCATGTTTATATCGTAGCAATTGTTACTTCGTAGTATCTGGCAGTATTTTAAATATACAGAATAAACACCTTTTATTTCACTATGCTCACAATCAGCCTTAACTTCGCTGTCTATATCTCGCCCAAAAGCCTCTATCTCTAGCATTAAGTCATTAATTTCATCATTATCAATATCGAACCCAGCGACAGATACAGCTCTTTTTAAAAATGAATACTGCTCAGCGCCAATAATGCACCTTCTACCTTTTTTTAGAGGTTTAAATTGCTGCATCATCAATGATGCATAGGTTGCAGATTTTGAGCGTAAATAAGATTTACTATCTAATCTTTTTTTTAGTCTTTCACCTATTTCACCGGCAGCCGCGTTAGTAAAGGTCATTAGTAGCACTTTACTGCTTGGGTTGGTGTTTAAAATAGTCTCTGCAAGACTAACAAATGTAAATGTTTTTCCTGAGCCCGCAAGGGAAACTATTAACTTGTGTTCGTTTGGTGTTTGTATGGCTTCTTGTTGTTCTTGAGTAATCATATCTTTAAGGCGTTAAAGCAAAACAGTGTCCATATCATATCTTGTTTTAAGTGATGTGTGGCTGGTAGAGCATGCTAAATTCGACGCTCTAACATTATTCCAGCAAGTTCGTTGACCTATAAACTAAAAGTAAGGATTATGTTAATGCTTATTATAATAAGCCAATATTTATTGGCGCCATTTTGTAGCCGTGATGATAAAGACCAGTATACTTTTAATAACAAACATATGTGGAATTAAATAGAGGTAATATTATGAGCAAAAACAAGCATATTGAAGATAACCCTTTCAGCCCATACGAAGATCAAGAATCACTATTAAAGAGTCTTATGGCATCTGCTAAATCCGTTGGCGTACCGGAAGAATTAATCAATGGAATAAATGAGAACCTAGCTTTAGCTTTACAAGACGCCGACGAAATGACTTCACCAAAAGATCTTTTTCTTGCAAGCTACAGAGAAGAATTAGAAGGATTTCATTCTGAACATCTTTCACTGTCAGTTATTGGCACTCCTTATGATCCAACTCTTGATATAAATTGGCAAGAAATTCCACCTAACTTTTTGAAGAGCTTTAAAGCCATATATAATGAAAATTATAGAGCGTTAGATGGCTTCATGTTAGATGAAATTGTATCTAATGTTGTTTTTAATATTTTGTCTTCGTCGCTTGCAGGATGTGATTTAGCAAGGCATGTTAATCAAAAAAAACTTAAAGACTTTTATATGAAGTCAACTTATCACAGCTTTAAAATAAAAAGTAAAAAAGCTAACCGATTTTTAAAAAGAGCCTTAATACCTTACGACTCATTAATGCTTAAAGCGATAGATAAAAATCCAAACAACTTGATTTTAGATAAAGTTTTTAAAATTGATAAACTCAAAGATTTAATTCATAAAACCCAGCATCTATTTGAGAAAGGCTTAGAGTTTTCACCGACCGCTGTAATGTTAAACAAACTTGCACTAAAAAGTTTTTATGATGGCGAACCAATCCCAAGAAATATAAGCTCACGCATTAAGCTAATAGGACTTGATGATTTATCAACTGAGTTAGTTTCTCGTATTCTAACGTTAATAGAAAATAAAATTGAGCTGCAAAGCTCAATAACAGCATTGTGGACAATATCTAAATTACTTGATAATGATCTATTATTTTTTATTGCTTACGCTAAGAACGAAGATAGATTTAATAAATCAGATTTCCCATTTTTAAATTTTGAGATTTTAAATGCTTATGACATCATTTTACATACGCGTGATGATGAAGCGAACAGTCCATCAATCATTAATACAATGTTTAGTGGTGTTTTTATGAATGCCTTTATTGGTATTTGTAATTCAAATCTGAAAATGGATGAAAAAATAGCCAAGATAAAAAGTGAGCTTAAAAATGATTGTTATAACGAATTAGGAAAGCCGGATTTTGGATTGGTAATAGATGAATGTATAGAGAAACATATAGAGCTATTAAGGGCTCTCCCTCTCCCTCCCTTTCTTGAAATTAAAAACGATGTGTATCAGTCATATCAGGATAAAAGCCAAGCATTCATTGATAGCTTATTGCTTATAAATAAAGAAGATCATGACTATGAAACCTGTATAGCTATCATGGATGTTATTACAAACCCTTTTAATAGCTTAAAACCTACGTTAAGTGAGAAGTTAAATGAATTTCGTGCATGTGAAAATAGTTTGGCTGGGCTTAAAGTTGAAGCAACGGCGCTTGGTGAAAACCCACTAGATAATATTGAAAGTCTTATAAAATTAAAAGATAGAAAAAAGCATTTAGAAGATGAAATGGAAAATATAAAGGTAGCTGCATCCAACGCTATTGAGGAATGTATAGTTGATTTAGAAAGCAAAACTAAAGCAATACTAGATAATCTGCAACCTCGAAAATCCGAAGTCGATAAGATAAAGGGTAAATTACAAGAAGAAGTAAAAACACTCGAAGCCGAATTAGAAGATGCATATTATGAAATAGAGCAACAAAAGCAGAAAGTGGCTAAACTTAATGCTCAGGTTAATCATGGAAGCAACATCGCTCATGAAAACAGCCACACCGTACCTTTTGATTCGTGTGGCATAAACACTGTTGTTAGCTCTATTTTGGAAGATAAGTGTGAGCTAGAGACAATATTTTCACTTGTAGACAAGTTTAATCCGGGGAAAATGGTCTTTTCAAAAAAAGCTAAAAAATCGCTAAAAGGAATTAAGCATTTTCAAAACTATTCTTCATTATTTAACAAGCTAAACACTCTAGTCTCTGATGAGTTCACAACTGCTTACACTACCAAAGGGAGCGTTGAAGCATTTAATTTTCTTAGTCGAAATGAGTTGTCGTTTCAAGAATCTGAGTCCGTTAAAAGTAAAAATATACGCTCATATCATTTTGAAGATTACGGCACTCTGGATTGCAAAGCCCATCTTAAGATCGGCATTAACAACTTAGAGCAGCATATGCTCCGTATTTACTTTACTATACAACAAGGCAAGGTGCTTATTGGTGAAGTAACGCGCCATTTGAAATGTAGCTAAGTAATGTAATAAACAAAACCCACAATGTGAGTATATAGTAAACAGTGTCTATTCGCGTGTGAGTGAGTGAAAGACCTTTGCTGTCAATACTTTTTGTTGATATGTAAAGCGTACACACTATGTATATTGGTGTGTACGCTTTTTTATCCCTGAAGGCTTAGCAAGGCGATGGCATCACTGCGTGAAACCATCACCCTGCCAAAAGGGTTTTTCTTTACCCAATAACACATTAAGAATGAGCGCCATTTTGTAGCGCCAAAGTTAATTTTTGTTACTATGTATACAAGATAAAAAACAGGAATTAACAAAATGAAAACAGCATTACTTACCGCAGTTATATCGCTCACCGTTTTAAGTGGTTGTAAATCAACTTCAACTTACCGCTGGGATACTTTAAAGCCTAACGATCCAATACCGTTAACCATTAACAGTACAGAAGTATATCAATGGGACAACGATGATAGTGTGCCGTTTAACCTCGCTAAGTTAGGATATAGCTCAGGTGTAGGCCGTGGTATAAATGACTCTGCTGACCCATCGAGTAGTGGGGTAGGTAAAAGTAGTGTTGGCTTATCTGCTGTGACAGGGTTTCTTTACGGTGGTGTTCTTAACGCTGTAGGTAACAGCGTTCTTGCGTCTAACACCAATGAAAGGCGTGAGTGGCGTCCTTACATTGTAGATTTTGTGCCTGTTGAGCAATTAGATATAACGAAACCAGTTGATGCCGCATACATTGTCCAGCAAAGACTTGGTGGTTATTTTGAAAAAGCGATGGCCGAAATAGATGGTGCTGATTTTCACGGCGCGTTTTTCCAAAAAGATAAGCGAATACTGTCTGACAACTACATTGTTTACTCAGGCGATGAATGCGTTAAAGCTTACAGTTTCCTTCATACAGAAGGTAATCCTAAAAGTGCTAAATCTGGCTTTTGGAAAAAAATCATAGTAAACCCTACTGATGAAATCAACACGATTGAAACAGGGTGTTCGATTGGTTTCACATCTTCTATTGCGGGGATTTTAAATGACCACTATATCGTTATTCACGAGGCAAGCGCCCCAAACACAGTGCTGTACACTTTGCTGTTAACTGCACCAAAGCTACCTGCTGCTACCGTATTCCACGATTCGCCGCTTATATATGATGTAAATTCAGGTAAAGATTTAAGGGTTGCTCTCCCAGCTTCATTCTCTTACGTCAATGGTGTAAAGCTGTATTTTGATTCAAATGTGAAAAGTAAGCCTATTATTTAAGTGTAAAGTTTAAAAGGCTGCAACAATATTGTTGCAGCCTTTTTTGTTTTTAAAGGTTAATTAATTCCCGCCAATTTCTATACCAAAGTCGCATACTTTTGGGCGAGGTGAAATTGAGCAATCAAGATTTTTTGCTATGTCTTTTGCAGATTTTGTTGCATTTTTTCTATAATTATCAGACCCATCCATTCTGTCTTTATTTCTATCCGATGCCAGCTCTCGACCATAGGTGTTTATAGTGCGCCCACCATCGAGTTCTTGGTAGCAATCTTTTTCGGTAGTAACTACGCCTGTTACCGGATCTGTTTTTTCATAAGTCTCGCAGCGACTTTCAACAAGCTGGCCACCTCCGGTTAAGTTCCGCTCATTGGCCTCTGTTGTTACAGTCCCAGCCTCCATCATAAGACCAACCCACTCGCTTAAATCTATTTTTTTGAAGTCTAGGTGAGACATTTCATATTGCGTTAAGCCTTCGCAGCTAGTCATATCTTTATTAAGCTGATCACCTGCTTGCTCCATTATTATTCTTGCAAGTATTGAGTTGTAGCAACAATAATCCTGCCTCTTTTGGTAGCAAATACCGAGAGCTTTGGCTGAGCAATATGTTCCCCCGACGCTAAAACACTGTCTTTGACCTAATTTAATCCCCATATCCGCCTCATTATCATCGCACATGGTTAACAGCGTTAAAGCTAACTTAATATATGAGTAAATCGCATACGCGGCCATAACCCCGTTTAAAACAGACGATAGCGTGTCATTTAAAGCAAGCTCACCTAGCTTGTCTTCGGCTTCTTTTTTTGCACCTTCTTTAAAGAGCGATTTAGCTAGTTCTTCGGGGAGCATTTCATAAACAAGCTTATATGCTTGCTGTTGCAAGCTTGCTAATGCACTTGAAATAACCCCCTCGCTAGCCCCTGCAGTAACGTCCGCAACAACTTGACCTGCACCATCAACAACTTGACCCGTTGCGTTACCCATGATCGAGTTGTATGCAGACGAGAGTGGTTCAGAAACTGCTTTCCATACGCTACTATCTGTAACAGCGGTACTAAATTGCGTGTAAGCACCATCAGTCATTGATATTAATGCGTCTGCACCTTCTTTAGCTGTTTCCCCAAAAAGCCCGTCAGCGGCCATTCTGTTTGTTTTAAGCATTAGTTCTGCGGTTTGCACGTATGCCAATATATCTATACCGCCGGGAGCTTCGCAGCAATCCATACCTAAGCCGGTTACTTCCCACGAGCAATACTCTGATTCACCTTCAAATATCCTGCATGTTGTTGGATCGTTAGTGTCAGTACAGCTTCTATCTCCATCAGCATTTTGCACTATACTGCTCATTACTGCGGCTTCTATAAACCGATCATTTGATTCTGTCTCTCCAATACTACAATCTCCACCTAAACAGGGTATAGAGCTAGCACACGTATTGTTTGTTGTTGACACTTCTTTTGTGTATGACGCACCTGTTTCACACTGAAAAGTAACGGTTTCGTTATAACAAACGGTTTCTCCTTCTACTACAGTTTCCCAACCATCGGTACATTCTCTGGACACCTCTGAGCAATTATCGTCACCTTCATATACGGCACATTGATTTTCTTGAGCTAAGAGATCATCCCAGTCATAACACTGCTCAACGCCTGTTTTTGCATTTATAGTACAGTAAACTTGGCCGCCTAGCGGATCACAGCGATAACCCGCCATTGAGTACTTCCATGTTTTATTGCCTGTATCGCCGGGATACATTGCCCCTAAGTTATTTAAAAACTCTTGAGGAAAACCGTTTGTACCGACTTCAAGCGGTTCATATTTATCAAACCTACAAAAGCTATAGCCAATCTGCTCATCTGTCATGCCTTTGGCTTTCATTGGTTCAAGGCCACCACCAGCCAGAATGTTATTTTCAACTTTGTCTTTACATCCTTCTGGATATTGAGTCTCTATCTCACCAAAGCCCTCACCAGTAGTATCTTCAAATCTAAACTTTATTTTTGTCTTATTCTCACCTGCTCCACCTACTAGCGTTCTCAAATGAAACACATAGGTTTTATCTACGCCTTGTGTGATATTTCTACTTATACCGTAAGTGATATTGCGATTATCTACTCTATCATTACCCCTTTCTGCCCAATTTCTTGGTGCGTTTGCAGGGGGGATCGGTAGTCTTGTTGTGTATGAAAAATTCCCCCATAGCAACGAATACGCTATTTTATCATCTATTACTAACTCATAGTGATCATCATAAATACTATTTACCGTTGCAGATACAAACTTGTAGCCTTGTGATAAATTCATGGTGATTAATCTCACCTCTTCAAACATACCTGACTTGCTATTATCACCAATAACACCACTTGGCCAGTAGTAGTTATCACCTTCACGACCCATAGTAAGCTCAAAGCAGCCAACACCACAGCTAGTGAAACCATGTCCCTCAACGACTATTGGTATGCGCAATTCCCTTTCAACTTCACAAAAGTTTAAATTATTTGCTGATGATTTTTGGCAAGTGTGTTCATCGTAGCCTGGGTACTTTATTTCTTCGGTTGTTGTTGTTGTTGTTGATTCGCATGAAGTGAAAAAGCCACCAGTATTACTTTGAACGTCCTCGAATTGATCTCTACTTTTGTCTAGCCAAGACCCGTTTTCATCTATGTTAGTGTTAAGTGCCTTATCTGCTGTTTGAGTAATTGCTTGGTATGCTCTTGCTGTCCCGCTATTGCCTGTAGATAGATTTCCGTGCGTTAATCTACCTTCATTGAGTATCATGTTTTCATCGCCATATGCGTTATCAGCATTAAAATTATTGTCATTTCTGTTTATTTCACTTGAAACGTAATCTTCTTTACTTACCCCTTCTACGTACTCAACGGGTTCAGAAACAGCTTCCATTACAAGTTTACCGTTCTCATCACGTTTGAATTTTCTAGTGCCTTTTTTTGAGTATTTAAGGTTTAGATTACCGTTGGCGTCGCCAGTGGGTGCGCCATGATTTAGACCTATCGACAATGCTTGCGACTCATGCTGTTGAAGCGTTTGATCGGGGTTGCTTGTGTCCGGTGGCGTGGCAGGTATTAAGTTTAGTGTTCTCGATGGCTTAGAAGCTGGTTTAATTGTTGCTTCTAAGTTGCGCGAGTTTGTAACCGGCGTACCCAGTGTTTCATATTGGCCATCCGAGTTTCTATGATTTCTATACGGATCATCTAGCCTGTACTTGCTTTTAAGCTCATCAAGCAATGGGGTGTTTGTTGTGCTTGTTAATGGCTCAGAATAAACAGGCGTTGAAAAAGTAGTTGTTGCTGCGCCAAGGGTTAAGGCAGCAAATGGAACGCTGTTAGTTTGAATTGTGAATATTGCTAATGTTAAATAGCTACCAATACTTTTAAGACGCATATAAAACGACACTTATTTTAAATGATTTGGCTCCATTTTATACGAATAAAAAAAACAGATACTTTTTAGAGGGTGCTTTTTTAGGTGTTCTAACATACTCGATTGGCATTTTTAAATATTTGGATCGCATTAAAACGGATGGTATTTACTCGCTGGCTTTGAATTATATTGCAAGCTAGTTAAGGCGATTATTAAGTAGTGCAGGGACATGGAAGCTAGCACTATGGGAATTAGGTCAAGTTAATA
>TARA_R110000851_G_scaffold4772_1_pt1 | contig 10893 bp, 10 predicted proteins | sample TARA_R110000851 | Tara Oceans TARA_R110000851 (sample SAMEA4397627) | marine metagenome | biome: Polar Biome; feature: [DCM] deep chlorophyll maximum layer (ENVO:01000326); material: water (ENVO:00002006), including particulate matter (ENVO:01000060) such as... | depth 17 m | reverse complement strand
CATCATGAGTTTAGATAAATTACCAGAGATCTTACAAGATCACGAAAGTATGGAACTTGGAAATGCTGTTTACTTTCCAGATATGGAACATAACTTCTATCATCAAGTGCCAGGAGTGTCATCATCTAATATAAGACGGTTTGGACAAAGCCAATTACATGCTATGGAAGAAGTAAATGAAACAACTTCTGCCATGCGATTTGGAACTGCTGCTCATTCGCTTATTGTAGAAGGGGAGGAGGCTTTTATTAATGATGTAGTTTGTATAAATGGATCTCCGTACACTAATGCTAACAAAGATCTCAAAAGAGAATATGAAAACAGAGGATTAACCGTTATTAATGCTAGTGAGAAGGATACTTTATACGGCATGAGGGAAGCTCTTATACCAGAAGGCAAGAAGTATTTATCTGCTGACAAGGGAGAATATCCAGATGTTTTTAATTCTCCGTTTGAAAGAGCTATATTCTGGTGGGAAAAGGGGCTAATGCTTAAAGTTAAGTCTGATGTTCTTAGACATCCTATAACAGTTCCTCACGATCAAAACTCTATTATCTTAGTTGATTATAAGACTACACAAGATTGTTCTGTTAGAGGCTTTACAAGCTCTATAAGAAAGTATCAGTACGATCTACAGGCCGCTTGGTATAAACGTGGCTTTGAAGCAGCAGGATTTAAGGTTGCCGACTTTGTGTTTGTAGCTCAAGAAAAGAAAAAACCGTATGCAAGTAAGGTATTTAAAATGAAGCATGAGGATATGGATGCTGATTGGCTTAGATTAGAGGATATGCTTGACAACTACAATGCTGTGTTGGATGGCAAGGAAGCTACTATATACAATTCACCAAACATTATTGAAGTAGATCTTGGGAGAGACATATGGAATTAGAAACAGAAGACTTAGTTAACAGCCCTCCACATTACCGTAAAGGTGGTGTGGAGTGTATAGATGCAATAAAAGCTGCTTTATCTAAAGAAGAATTTAAAGGCTACTTGAAAGCAGCTGCCATTAAATATATTTGGAGAGAAAATCACAAAGAATCTAACATTCAAGATCTTAAAAAATCTGTATGGTATTTAAATAGATTGATACAAGAGCTGGAAGATCTATAGATAATGATAAGATTTTTTGATAAATTCCTGAACAGATTTTTAGAATGGTCTTGGCAGAGAAAGGCAGATAAATTATTTAGGAAAAGAAAATGAATAAAAGAACACAAACAAGTATGCGTTTAAAAAAAGATACACTTGATAAACTTAAAAAATTAAAGAAAAAAACAGGTTTATCAATGGCAAGAGTTTTAGCTTTGATTGTTGATGATTATTTAGGAAAAGAAAATGAGTAAGGGATCTAAAAGAAGGCCAGAAAACAAAAGTAAGTTTGATAAAAACTTTGACAATATTTTTAAACAGAAAAAACCTGACAAAGAAAAAAACAATAACACAAAAAAAGGGGCTTAACGCCCCTTTCGTTTACCCTTACTTAAAAGGGAGGTACGGCCTCTGGGGGAGGAGACATACCATCATCAGCAGGTTTGTACATATTTACTTTGCACTTTGCTGAAGTTCTTGTATTACCATCATTATCAACCCAGCTATCTTCATATTGAGTAAGCATTAATGTAAGCTTCTTCCCTATGAATGCTGTGCCTGAATCAGGATACTTTTTAAACCCAACAGCCTTAGTTAGATGTGTAAAGATTTCATTAGAAACTCTTTTACCTTCTTCACTAGGACTCCACAAGTTATACCATTCATTCTGATCTCGGTACTTACCGCCATCAATCTGAAAGGTCATTTTCTGCGTCCAGTTACCGCTTTTAGATTTATATTTCTCAGCAGCAATAACTTTAGCTGAATACTCACCAGTCGGAGCAACCTCTGGGCCTTTCGACTTCATTTGCTCCATTTCATCAAAAAATTCAACGCCATCAAAATCTGACATTATTCACTCTCCTTTTTATTTACATTAGTATTAAACCCTAACTTTGCAATTAGAGCAGTTAAATCAGGCTTTTCAAAGGGTTCTAATTTACCGCTACGATCTTTAGCAGTATACCCTTGACCAATTCTAGTCTGTAGCCATCTTGCAGCAATCGGATTCCCGTCATCATCTTGATCGTCAAGAATACGAAGTGCTAAAACCTCATCAAAGAAATAGGTGATCGAATCTCCTAGAGGTTTACTTGCCATTTTAGGGCCAAAGAAAAATATACCGTCGTTATTGTCTTTACCTTCTTTGCAAAGAAATAACACATGTATATCAAGATCCCTAAATGATCTCATTAAGCCGGTGACTGCCTCACTTACATTTTGGTAAGCCATTCTACCGTCTTTGTTTTTTGCTTTCTCATGTACTAAAAGAATTTCACTAATCTCAGATACAGAGTCTAAACATACGCTGTCGTATTTTAATTCGCCAGACTTTAAAGCAGAGTAAACCTCTCTTAAGTCGTCGTATGTTTTTACTTCTATAGCCGATACATTAGGTGCATCTTTAATTGAAAGCAATCCAGCCTCAGCACTAATAACCAAGACTTTGCCTGGCATACTTTGTGTTGAGTAAGTTTTACCAGACCCAGCTTGGCCATAAACCAGGAGCTTTGCCCCCTGTTTATTTACAAGTGCGTCAGGTGTTTTTATCCTATCTTTTAAGCTCATATATCTCTACCTCCCGTAGTTATTCAAAAATGAACTTGTAAATTATACACTAAGTTATTACAATGTGTAAAACATAATATTTAGGAGAAGTATATGAATATAAAAAACGACATGACTTGGGTTGCTAATTACTATTTTAGAACCAAGGTTACTGCGACAAAAAAACTAAAGGAATTAGAAACTATGGGCGTACAACCAAAATACAAAGATAGGCAGGTAAAGAAATATTCACTCTCTGATTATATAGAATTTTTAGGAAACAAAAAGGCGTCTGAAGAATTTAACTGCTCAGAACATTCTTGTAAGTCTTGGAGATATGGTTATAGACAACCTTCAATAATCCAAGCCAAACAAATTATAAAAGCAACAGAGGGTAGGTTGGATTTCGAGTCTATATACGGATCAATTTCTGATATTGTAAAAGCCGAGACTTAAAATGTTTCAGCTTAATATAACCGAGGACGACACATCCTTGGAGCAAGCTCTTGCCTATTATGATGATGGTTATAATGTAGTACCTTTACAAAGGTCTAATAAAAAACCTCCCTCTTTCCTTGGAAGTTGGGAGCAATATAAAGAGTCTAGACCTGAAAGAACCCTTGTAGAGTCGTGGTTTAAAGACAGAGACAACTTACAGGTAGCCTTGGTATGTGGTAAGTTTGTAGTCGTTGACGCTGACTCTCCAGAGGCTATGGATTGGGTTGAAAGGAATTTACCAGCCTGTCCTTTTAAAGTTATAACTGGTAAAGGAATGCATTACTATTATAACAACCCACAAAACTACACCACCTTTGCTACAAGAAGAACTAACGATACACCTATTGAAAGGTTGATAGATATTAGAGGTGTGGGTGGATTAATTATTGCTCCATATAACCGTCATGCAAATGGCCAAGTATACAAACCAGTCATATTTCCAGATTGGAAAATCTATGATCATACTGACTTACCAGACTTTACAGATAAAGAATATATAAAGATTACTGGCGTTCCTAAAATAGAACTTAGTAAACAAACGGCACCATTCTCTTTGGACGGAGTACTAGAAGGATCTAGAAATGATGGTGCTGCTAGGATAGCAGGATACCTAATCTCTAAGAATGTTAATATTGAATTTGTCAAAGTCTTTCTACAAAACTGGAACAAAAATAACAATCCACCTTTAATGCAAAAGGAAATAGATTCAGTTGTTTATAATGTAAAAAACACTCATGACAGGAAAAATCAGAAGGCACCATTATTTATTCAGGCAACGGAAAGCATACAACCACCATCTGATTTATTTAATCCACCAGGTTTATTAAAAGATATGTTTGATTTTTGTGAGGATATTGCACAAGTACCGCAACCAGAATTATCTTTAGTCGGAGCTTTGGCTTTAGCAAGTGTTACTTGTGGCCGTTTATATAGAACAAGTATGAATAACTTTTCTAGTATGTACTTTATGGGAATAGCTAAGTCTGGACAAGGAAAGGAAAACATTAAGACATTTGTAGAGTCTGTATTAAATGCATCTGATCATGAGAAATTAATTGTTGGTGATGGCTACACTTCTAGTGGGGCAGTTCACTCAGTATTAAAAATGAGGCCTACACAAATAACTATAATGGATGAGTTTGGTAAGCGTTTAGAGGCTATAAGCTCTCAGGGTAACAGTAATAAAGAGGACGGCATACAAACCCTAATGGAGGCTTGGGGTCGTTGCCACGGGACTCTAAGGCCTGATAACTATTCTATGATGGGAGTTCAAGAACAATACAAAGAACAAATGATGAATAGAGTCACCCATAAACCAGCAATAACATTAGTAGGCTTATCTGTACCTAAGAACTTTTATAGTGCATTAAACGGTGGTCGTATTGCAGATGGGTTCTTAAATCGTTTTGTAGTTGTTGAATCAACTGAGCCTAGGAGGGTTGGAGAACTTAAAAGATACAAAGAACCTCCTATCCCTATAGTGAACTGGGTTAATTATGTAAGAAGGTATAAAAACAATTTAGGTGATGCCTCTAGAGATAATGCTGAAATGGATATTAACCAAACTATTTTAGAATTTGATAAAGAGTCTCAAGAAATGTTACAGGATTTTGCAAGGGAGATTGTTAAAAGACAAGACATATTAGAAAAGGATAACCTAGAGCCTCTGTTAAGTAGATCTAAAGAAAAGGCTATGAGGTTAGCTTTGTTATGTACTTTAGCTACTAGCGCTGATTCTAGGACGATTACAGGCGATATAATGAGATGGTCTATAGATTACATCAGATACTATGATCTTATGTTTATAGAGTCTTGTAGAGACAAGGTTGCAAGTTCTGCAACTGAGTCAAAGATTAAACAAGTTCTGTCATTTATTAGATCTAGAAACGGCGAAGGTATATCTAAGAGGGAAGTAGATAGACACGAACTATTTAGAAGTATGAAGTCTTATGAAGTTAAGGAAATTATAGAAAGACTTAAAAATGCTGGAGAGATACAAGAAATAGAAATTAAAGTTGGGGGTAAAGGCAGACCTACAAAAAGGTTTGTGGCTGTTGATCCTAACTTCTTTGAGGAGTAGATATGAAGACACCAAGTTTAGAATCAAGAGGCGATCAAAAAAGAGAGGAAAGAGTTGCAGGTTTTTTAGAAGGTTTATGGGGGGTTGGCTGTCATAAGCTACCCACCAGTTACTCATTAGACTATTGGATTGAATCAAGAGATAAGTCTTATTGGTGTGAAGTTAAGTGCAGGACGTTTGCATATGATAAATACGATACCTTTATCCTCTCTGCTAACAAGATGCGTAAAGGATGCTCCTTTGCTTTATCAACAGGTTATCCCTTTATTATTGTATATGCTATGACTGACGGTGTTTGGATGCATGAATGGAAACCAGGCTTTCAGTATGATGTGCGTATGAATATTAGTGATAATCCAACTTATGATGATGACAACGAGCCCTACATACATATTGTTAAAGAGGATCTAGTTTGTTTATCAGATAAACCTTTGGGAATGGATAGAAACGAATTAGGTTTTTAAGCTCTAAATACAGGCCTTCCAGCTATTTGTTCTGCAAATTCAACCCTGCTTGGATCTATAGATCCTAAGCCCCCAGTCTGAACTGGAGTTACCGTTGGCATTTCTATCTGGGATGTTTTAAGGGCGTTAGTTGCTTGGTTTTGCATATCTTCAAAAGCATTCATGCCTTGATCTAACATTTTTTTGCCAGGCTCAATCAACTTATCTAATCCTAAAGAATTAAGTGCATCTGACCCTAGCTCAGAAGCAGCGCCTCCTAATTCTCCAGAAGTTCCTCCAAGCTCTCTGACAAAGTATTGTCTTGTAGCCTTATCAACTGCATCTATTAATTTTGCAATAGAGCCTTTGTCTGTTTTTGCAAATATAGCAACAAGAGCTGGACTACTAAAAATTTGTCTAGCTATTGCTAAAGCTGCAACTGTCGGTAAAACAGCTAAAGGGTTAAAGGCCAAACTAGCACCAATACCAGCAGCTACCAATCCACCAGCTGCTCCACCTCTTCCAGATTCTTTACGTGTTAAAGAGTCTATAGATCTATGAAAGTTTCTTAGCCCTTGAGTAAGCTCTTTACCAAACATAGCATTTAAAGTTTCGTCACCATAAGAGTCTAAAGCTGTTTTTAAATTACCCACTTTAAAAAGATCGGTAATCTTTCCTTTGCCGTTTAAGTCTATGGACTTTGCTAAAAGCTTTTGCATACTTGCTTGTTGTATGCTTTTAAATACCTCTGGGCTTACTGTTTCTCTTAATATTTCAATATTAGCATTAGCGTTAGGCCTAAATATAATATTAACGGTTTCATCAACACCTTTTAAAGGCAAGTCTGAAATAGCCCTATTGGCCTCAAACTTTAATCTTTTTTCTGACTCAGTAGCTAATTTTTTTAATCCTTGTATAAACGCCATACCTTGATCGCTAGAGTTTAGTCCTTTGTTTCCTGTGGTAAAGTCATTAACTAAATTTTTAATATCTTGTGGTTTGAGTCTTGGGCTAATCTTATTAATTTGGTCAATAGTCTCTCTTACTAACTTACCGGTATTTCTACCTGTAGCTGAGTCTGTAAACAATAAATCAAACTTACCAGGCTCATCTCTTTCAAATTTTTTTACTTTTTTAGCAAAAGTTGTAAAATCTATGGAGTCAGTTGCAATATCGGTAGAGTCCCTAAAAGCATCAGCAAACAATCTTTTCTTTATTTGACCCTTAAGAGTTGCTTCAGCAGTACCTGGCTTCCCTGCCTGCTTCATGTAGTCATCATACTGTCTTAAGCCTTTAAATATATCATCAAGCTCTTTGTACTCACCATTAAGTATGACCTTCTTATAAACATCATCAGCGTCATGAGCACCTCTTTGCGCATTAGAGATAATTTTTTTAATCTCTAGCCTATCAAATGGTGCCATTCTTTCTGCTGCAAGTTTGTTGGCGTTTCTTAATTCTGTTATAGCAAAATTAACATCTTTTAAAGCGTTTGTTTCAATATCAAAAACCTCATCTCCCAAGCCTGCTTTTTTAATATTTTTTGCTAACTGAATATTAAAGTCTGATAAACCGTTTATCTCTAACTGGGTTAGTATGCTATCTGGTTGGCCACTTCTAAATACTTCACCATTCATATTAGTTCTTGAATCGTCAAGCTTTCTCATGATTTCTATAATTACTTTTCTTTCTGGACTTGCCTCAAGTGTGTCTCTAGAAATTGCATTTAACTTAGAGTAAGCATTTCTAACGTGTGACAAAGAAATAGACTTACTTGGATCTTTTATATCTCTTTGGAAATCTGCTAAAGCTCTTTCAATTTTAGCAACAATACCACCATCAAGCTCATCCTTGTTATTTACACCCCAAAAATAATCAGCGTCTTTGTGTTGTTTTATTAACTTCAAAGAATCATCAAGATTTGTTTGCATAGTGTTTCTAATAACCCTATCTAAAGTTTGAGCACGTAATAACTCAACTCCTGATTTTCCTTGAGTAGAAGTTAATTGAGCAAATAATTTATCAACATTTCTGTATTTTTTACCTAGATCTACAACAACCTCTCTCCTTGCTTTTGAAAGATTTTTCTTTATGGCATCTCCTAATGCTCTTCTGCTAGGAGCGTCACCATAATTACCAACCTCTATAGCGTCATCTGTAATTTGTTCTAATAAGTCTTTTAACGATTGGGTAACATTATTTTCTTTTAATCTTAATTCTTGTACGTATGCTTGAACTTGCTCGTCAAGACTTCCTTTAGTAGCGTCAGAGATAGATTTTTGTGCTAATGCATTCTCACCACCAATTTCTCTTAGTAAGTTATCAAGATCTAATGCTAAGTATTTAGCGGTTTCTTTATCCCTTGAATTACCTATAACCTCTTCACCTATACTTTGAAGTCTTCCAGGGAGCGTTTTTCCTAATGTTGCCTGAGATGCAATACCTTTAAAATTAAATTCTTTGACCTTGCCATCCCTTACAGCTCTAGCAATTTGTCTTTCTGTAGCTTCCTTACCAAGGTCTGCATCTAATTTAAAAATATCTACTGCTGATCTTCCTTTAGCTTGTTGTCTTATTATTCTTAAATCATCAGTTGCTGCTTTTTTACCAAGTACAAGGTTATAACCTAAACCGAACATCTCACCTATTCCTTGTCCTACGGATCCAAATAAAAATTCTCCTCCAAACAAATCTCTTAACTCATCTCTATCTTGTAACTGAAAACCTTCTTTAGTATCTAGTGCTTCTTCCCCAGCCTTACCTGCGGCAGATCCAACTCCAGCTGCAAAGGTTCTAGCAATCCTTTCTCTTCCACCAAACAAAGATGTAATTCCTTTTAAAACTCTTAATTGCGGAGACATAAGAGTTATAGCTCCAATAATAGGGCCAGCAATACCTGCAAAGTCAGCCAAGTCTCCTGTTCTTAGATTAAAACTGTTTTCGTCAATAATAGTATTTAACGGTATCTTTGAGCCGTCAGCTAAGGTTTTGTATTGAATAGGTAGGCCTAGTTCTTCTAGTCCGGTAGGATTTAATGCTATTTGTCCTTTGGTGTTTCTTGTAAAACCAGAGGATCCAACAAACTTAGTTAACACTTGTTCTTGCTCTTCTGGGGTTTCAGCCCTTCCTAGCTTTTGTCTTAAACCACCAAGAGATTCATCTTTGTAATTAACACCAGTTTCATAATCAAAATTAAGTTTGTCGTAAAAAGGAGAAACAGCACCAGTAGCTATCTCTGCTTTTACTTTTTTTCTAGCCTCATCTACATTATCGGCTTCAACAAACCTATAAACGTCTTCGGTAATATTAATTTTAAATCTAGGCATTATAAATCGGCTTCTGTATATCCAGGAGAGTTTTTACCAGCAATATAACTTTCAGCATTTTCAAAATTAAAAGATCTAATTAAATCTATTAATGGTTGATTTATGCTTAATACAGCAGATGAATAACCTACGTTATTAAAGAAACTTGAATAAGAAATTATTTGATTTTGTTTTTGAATTAAACCGTTTACCATATTTTGTCTACTGTCTTTTAGTTTTTCTAAAGATACTGCTAAAGGAGTTCCAAGTTTAATGTCTCCAAAAACATCTTCAACAATTGATCTGTCTAAGTTTGAAATAGTTTTACCAGATTCTCCAAGAATCTCTCTTACGTTTGCTTGTCTTAATACTTTTAATAAAGCGTTGGCTCTTGTTCTAGGATTTAGTTCTTCAAAAGACTTACCAGTATCAGACTTAATTGCTGCTTGAATCATATCAGTAGCTTCACCAAAGAAGCCTTTTATACCTGTAGCTCCACCCTCATCTAGAATACTAATAACCGTATTTAAATTAGATAATGAATTTTTATTTTTATCAAAACTTGCTATATCAGTTGCTAATAATTGCTCATATTCTGATATTTTAGCTGCGTCAGTAGGTTTCATCCCTACTTTGCCTTCTAATGCATTTTTTGCCATTTCTAACTTTATAGCATCTTGGAATTTTCTATTTTCTTGCTCGGCCATTAACTCTCTAGCGGCTCTTTCTTCAGCAGCTTTAGCAGCTCCAGAAGCTAGTCCCTCACCAAATTGTCCAGTCCTTACAAGCTCACCACCAACATTCCTAATAAAGTCTAAGAACCTGTCAGAACCAAAGAAACCTGGCTCCTGTAATTTTCTTTCAATAGAATCATCTTTATTGCCAGTAGCTTCTTCACTAACCGTTGTGGTATCTACTTTTACTAACTTAGGCTCAGGCATTTCAAATGCTGGTATATTGCTTTTTTCTAATTCTATTTGTAGTTCGTCTGCTGACAAACCGCTAAATTTATTTTCAACATCCATTAAACTATCAGCCTCAGATCTATCTATATCTACTGTCTGTTCTGCTGGTAGAGTTTCTCGTATAAGAGAAGCTATTTCATCATCAATATCTTCTGGTCTTTCTATTGGGTCGCCAAATTGATCTACTCCAATTAAAGATTTTTCATATGCCAATCTTCTTCCTTCTAACTCTTCGTATCCAACACTACCAGGTTGATACCCTTGGCCAAGAGTGTCACTTTCAGTTCTTGGAGTAAATGTTGGATCTGGTATTTGTTTTATAGGGTCTATAGACTCTACAGCATCAATTGGTGCTACTTCTTCTATTTGAGGATTGTCTATGGCTGCTATTTCTTTTGAAAAGTCTTGAACAGCTCCTAAATCTTTGTTAGCTAATTGGCCTAGTATTCTGCTTCTGTTTTCCTCTCTTGTATCAACAAAAGAATCATAATCTTTTCTTTTTCCTTTTTCAAAATCATAACTACTTTGATCTTTTAAAAAAGTTCCAACCGGTCCAGAACCAGCAAATTCACCAATAAAACCACCTACTCCTCTTATAGGTCCCTCTAATTTACTCAGAATTCCTCTTGAGACATCAAAAGCAGCTGTACCTACGTCGTCAACCCTATCTCCAAACATATTTTTATCTGACATATTAAAAGGTTCATCGCCTTTTCTGTATGTTTCTAACTCTTGATAAATACCATCACCCATTTCTAATTGTCCAACTTTTAAACCATTTAATAATGGATAAGCATATTGTGATTTAGCCATAACGTTATTAAGAAAACCGGGTGTTAAAGTTGTTACTTTTCCAGTTTCGTTATCTCTAATGTCATAAGGCCCTAAGGTAGTCTGACCGCCTACCGCAAACATTCTTCTATTTAAAAAATTCATTAACCAGTTCCTTGTCTAGGAGCCAA
>TARA_R110000851_G_scaffold4633_10_pt1 | contig 10893 bp, 12 predicted proteins | sample TARA_R110000851 | Tara Oceans TARA_R110000851 (sample SAMEA4397627) | marine metagenome | biome: Polar Biome; feature: [DCM] deep chlorophyll maximum layer (ENVO:01000326); material: water (ENVO:00002006), including particulate matter (ENVO:01000060) such as... | depth 17 m | reverse complement strand
GCACTTGTGAGTTTTACCAGACGGAACATTGTTCGTAGGAGGACACTCTTTTGTCAGATAAGAAAATAAAGATTTTAACTATCAGTGATCACCCGTTGCTGCCTTCGGGTGTTGGTACACAAACAAAATATATAATTCAAGCACTTCTTAACACAGGAAAATTTCAAGTGTTGTCTATGGGGGGTGCGATCAAGCATCCGGATTACAGCCCCACTAAGACAGAAGATTATGGGGATGATTGGGTTATAATTCCAGTCGATGGTTACGGAAACCAAGAACAGATAAGACAATACCTCAACAGTTACAAACCAGACATTCTGTACTTTATGACGGACCCCAGATTTTATGACTGGCTCTGGCATATGGAAGATGAAGTACGAGAAAACGTTCCAATGATTTATTATCATGTGTGGGATAATTACCCCGCACCGTTATTTAATAAGCCATGGTATAAATCAAACGATTTTATAGCAACTATTTCTAAAGTAACATCAAACAATGTGAAAGAGGTATGTCCAGAGGTTGAGGAAAGATATATTCCTCACTCGGTAGACACTGACACATTCCAAAACCTAGACAAACATCCAGATGGAAAAAAAGTAGTTAGAGATGCGAAGGAAGAGAATCCTGCTACAAAAGGCAAGTTCATCTTTTTCTGGAATAACAGAAACGCAAGAAGAAAACAGAGCGGTACTTTGATCTATTGGTTTAAGAAGTTCTTAGACAAGGTTGGCCATGATAAAGCATGTCTAATAATGCATACTGATATCAATGATCCAAACGGTCAGCCATTGGAATACATAACCCAGCATCTTGGACTAACCAATGGGCAGGTTATTTTTAGTAAGAATAAGGTGGCACCTCAACAGTTATCTGTGATGTACAACATGGCAGATTGCACCGTTAACATTGCCGATGCAGAAGGGTTTGGTCTAGGAACTTTAGAATCGCTAGCCTGTGAAACTCCAATAATTGTAAATATGACAGGTGGACTCCAGGAACAAGTTACTGATGGCGAAAATTGGTTTGGCATCGGCATAGAACCAGCATCAAAAGCAATAATCGGATCTTTAAGCGTCCCATATATTAGAGAAGATAGGTTAAATGAAGATGATGTGGTAGACGCAATGTACAAAATGTATTCCATGTCAGAGGAAGAAAGAAGAAAGCTGGGCAAAGCTGGCAGAGAACATGTCCTCAAGAACTATAATTTTGAAAACTTTTGTGATACTTGGATTGAGGTTATGACAGAGCTTCACGAAAACCATGGTTCGTGGGAGACAAGAAAAAATTATCAAAAATGGGAGCTATTAGAAGTATGAGAACAATATTATTAAAAGGACCAATTCTTAGTAGGAGTGGTTATGGAGAACATGCTAGATGTGTATTCCGTGCCCTGCAAAGCAGACCTGACTTGTATGATGTTTATATCGAACCCACAAATTGGGGAAAGACCAGTTGGTCATATTCTGCCACAGATGAAAACAAAGAAATTATACAGTGTATAAACAAGAGAGCGCACTACCAAGGGACTTTTAATGTTTCTATGCAGGTTCTTATTCCAAATGAGTGGCAAAACTTAGCAGAAAAAAACATTGGTATTACTGCTGGAATAGAAACTGATTTAGCATCTGCCCAATGGGTGCAGTGTTGTAGAGATATCGACCATGTTGTAGTTGTTTCAAATCATGCTAAAGACGTTTTTGTCAACTCAGTTTATGATGACCTGAAGGTCGATGCATCACACATTGATGTGGTTGGCTATCCGGTTAAAATTACTGAACCGGAAGATATGAACTTAGAGTTAGAAACAGATTTCAATTTTTTAGCTGTTGCTCAAGCTGGACCTAGAAAATGTTTGGATGCTACTGTTCGATGGTTTGCAGAAGAGTTTAAAGACGAAAATGTAGGACTAGTAGTAAAAGCAAACATAGTAAATAACAGTGTTCCGGATAGAAATAATTTACTTGCAACCTTTAAGAATTGGGTAGCTCAAGTTCAAAACAGAAAGTGTAAAATATATCTTTTACATGGTAATTTAAATGATAACCAAATACACCACCTGTATCATAACGAAAAAATTAAATGCTTTGTAACAACAGCACATGGTGAAGGCTTTGGGTTACCTATTTTCGAAGCCGCATATAGTGGGCTTCCGGTTATTGCTCCTGCTTGGTCAGGACATATGGATTTTTTATACAAAAAGTTTAAAAAGAAAAATGGAAAGCCTGATAAGAAACCTTTATTTACAAAAGTTAAATACAATCTTGAGAAAGTGCAATCAAATGCAGTCTGGGAACACGTAATAGAGGCAGAATCAAAGTGGGCGTTTAGTGACGAAAAATCTTACAAGAAGAGCTTAAGAAATGTCTATGATGCATATCAGGGCAAGAAGGCCATGGCTGACGAACTAAAAGAATATATTGTTGAAGAAATGTCCGAAGAAAAGATTTATCAAAAATATGTTGATATTGTCAATGAATTATATCCTCCGGAGGTGTTCGAAGTCTCTGAGTGGTTGCAAGAAATTGAAAATAACTTAGAGACACATGAATAAGAAGATTATTTTTGTAGCTGATTTTTTCTCTAATGAAATAACTGGCGGCGGCGAACTCAATAATGATGAGTTCATAGCTTTAGTAAAGAAAAAAGGATATGAGATTACTCCAGTTAAATCCTCTTTATTAACCATAGATATCATTAAGAGTTCTATAGATTGTCACTACATCTTTGGTAATTTTTTGGCGCTATCACCTTCTGTGTATGAATATATTTTAGTGAGCAATCTGAAGTATTCAATCTACGAACATGATCATAAATATCTCATAACTCGTGATCCGTCAAAGTATGAAAATCATATTGCCCCAGAAGAGCATCTCATTAATACTCTCTTCTATGAGAAGGCAGTAGCTATTTTTTGCCAAAGTAAATTGCATAAAGAAACTGTGCAAAAAAACTTGAAATTAGACACAATCCATAATCTTTCTGGAAATCTTTGGAGTATAGAATCACTTTCTCTTTTAAGGAAAAACTCTTCTAAACAAAAAAAGAAAGCTATTGGTATATGGAATTCTGCTAATCCAATAAAAAACACATCTAAAGCTGTAGCGTATTGTAAGATAAAGAATCTTCCCTATGAATTACTGGGACCTTCATCTTACAATGAATTTTTAGATGCTTTGGGCAAAAACGATAGATTCTTGTTCTTTCCAGAAACTATGGAGACTTTATGTCGGGTTGTTGTAGAGGCCAGGATGATGAATGTAAAAACAATTACAAACGGTCATTTGGGCGCTACCTCTGAGGAGTGGTTTTCCCTTAAGGGCGAAGATCTTATTGACTGCATGGAAAGTAAAAGAGAAACAATCCCAACATATATTTTGGAGACAATTCAATGAAAATAGTTATGGTTTGGAATAAAACACTACAAAGAGGAAATGTCCATAAGATAGACATAGGCTTTTGGAACACATATTATTCTCTTATGCAATTAGGTCATGAGGTATATTTTTACGATACCGCCTCACCACCTGAAAAAGGACTTTCAGAGGTTATAGATACCTTTAAGCCAGAGCTAGTATACTGTTGTATGACTGGGGATCCTTCTCTTACGCCTTATGAACCGTGGGAGGATCTTCAACGGGAGACAGAAAAAGGTAGAGTCAAAACTTTTAATTGGTTCTGTGATGATACTTGGAGATTTGACACCTTCTCTAGTAAAGTATGTAAAGCTTTCCATGTTTGCTCTACGGTTGAGAAAGACTACCTAGAGAAATTTAAGGAAATAGGCTATGACAACATCATACATGGAATGTGGCATACAAATTTAGATTTTTATCCACGGGTCAGTGAGAAAGATATTGATGTATCGTTTTGTGGAATTCCTAATATTGAGAGACAAAGTTTCACAAATGCCCTTAAAAATCAAGGTATTCCTGTAGAGTATAATTATGGAATATCTCATGAAGATATGTGTGAGCTTTTTTCAAGGTCTAAGCTAAGTTTAAACTTTTCCAAGAACATGACCCTCACGCCACCCAGGAGACAAATTAAGGCCAGGCTTTTTGAAGTTCCGGCAGGTAGATCACTGCTATGTACAGAAGAAACACCGGGATTAGAAGAATATTATAAGATCGATGAAGAGGTCATTACTTTTAACACCTCACTAGAATTATATGAGAAGTGCAGGTACCTCTTGGACAACGAGAATGTCAGGAAAAGAATAGCTGAAAATGGATTTAAAAGATTCAAAAAAGAACATGAGTCTAAACAAAGATTGCCAAAAATCTTGAATGATATAATGAAGGCATGATAATTTATATTGACATCGATGAAACAATATGTTATCATGATGATAATAATACTAGAACTGCTCGGGATTATAACTTGGCAATGCCAATTATCGAAAATATAAAAAAAGCTAACAGTCTTTATGAAGACGGGCACACCATAGTTTATTGGACAGCAAGGGGTGCTGTAAGCGGTATTGATTGGACAGATCTAACCACGGACCAACTTAATCAATGGGGTGTTAAGTATCATGATTTAAAGCTTAATAAACCCTATTATGATCTTTTTATCGACGACAAAGCTCTGAATACAGAAAATTGGTAATATGAGTTCTAAGGTGTCTGTTATAATTCCGTGTTATAATGCGGAAAAGTTTATTTCAAAAACTTTAACTTCTGTCATAGAGCAAGAACATGATAACATAGAAATAATTGCAATTGATAATGAGAGCAATGACAAGACTTATGATATTCTTGAAAAATTTTCTAAAGATCATGGAAATATCAAAATTGATCAAGCTGAGAACATATATCCATTTTGCTGGGACGAAGCAAGAGCAAAAGGGTTAGAAATTTCAACCGGAGATTATATAACAACCCTTTGTTCTGATGATTACTTTGAGAGAGATTACATAAAAAAATGTGTGCAAATAATGGATACACTAAAGAATAAAATTTCTCTTTTTCAAAGCCCAATCCGTGGAGTTGACATTAATGGCAATGAAGTAAACAGGATAGGGCACAAATATAATAATATGGAAGAGTTCAAAAATACAGCAATTAATAGATGCCCAGTAACAAGCCCTACGGTTTTTTACAAAAGAGAATTATATGACAAAGGTCTAATAAAAACAAATCCGGAAAAATACAGTGGTGCAGCAGATTATGATTTGTATTGTGATTTGGCAGACCAGGGCTTCTTCATGTTACCAGTACCAAGCTGGCTTGGATATAATTATCGTTGGCATGATGGGCAAGCAACTTGGGGAATGCACAAGGCTAAAATAAATTATGATAGTTTGATACAATCTCATTGGAGAGAAAAATGGAATCTCTAGAAAAAATGAAGAGGCGCATTGTGGAGATAGCTTACCGCCATAAGTTATCACATCTTGGAAGTTATTTTTCTTGTCTTCCTGTTATTGACGAAATATATGCCAATAAAGACAGTGATGATATCTTTATCCTGTCATGTGGTCATGCTGCTGTGGCTCTTTATGTAGCTTTAGAGAATTACGAAGGAACTGATGCAGAGAAGCTATTCAAAAAGCACGGTGGCCACCCACATAGAAATGAGGACGATGGCATTCATTGTTCAACTGGAAGTTTAGGCATGGGTCTCCCTTTCGCTGTTGGAAAAGCACTTGCAGATAAGGATAGGAAGGTACACTGCATAATAAGTGATGGAGAGTGTGCCGAGGGGTCTATCTGGGAAAGTTTGAAATTTATATACGAAAACAATGTAAATAACATAGAAGTTTATGTTTCCGTTAATGGATATGCTGCTTATGATGCGGTAGATGAGGCGTACTTGGTCAGGAGATTAAAAACATTCTTACCAAGAATTAATATTAGATATACAAAGGTCAATGAGTTTTCTTTTCTCAAGGGTCTAAATGCCCATTATCACGTTATGAGTGAGGAAGACTATAAACTTGCACTAAGGGAAATCGATGAGAAAACAGTTTAGTCAAATCCTACATGATAAGATGGGTAAAGATGAACGTATTTATTTGATAACAGGTGATCTAGGTTACGGCTTGTGGGATAAGATAAGAATCGATTTTCCAGACAGGTTCTGTAACTTTGGATCATCAGAACAATTAATGGTTGCAGCCGCCGCTGGTTTAGCTACAGAGGGCTATATTCCAGTAGTTTACTCTATAACTCCGTTTGTCCTTTATAGACCATATGAATTCATTAGGAACTATATTAACCACGAACAAATTGCAGTAAAACTTCTAGGGGGAGGGCGTGACAGGGATTATGGTTATTTAGGTTTTTCGCATTGGGCTGAAGATGATAAAACAATGATAAATAATTTTGATAATATAACTGGATACTGGCCTACAAAAACTGACGACCTTGAAGAGGTTGTGGACAAATTTCTTTTTGATGGCAAGCCAAACTACCTTAATCTGAAACGATGAGCAAAATACTTGTAACAGGAGCTAATGGCTTCCTTGGAAAATCTATAAGCGAGTATTTCTCTAATACGGGTCATACGGTATATGCGTTGACAAGACAGGAATTAGATGTGTCCAATACAAGTCAGGTATTCAATTGGTTTAAAAACAATGAGGTTGATTTTGTTATTCACACTGCGATCAAGGGTGGCAGGAGAGGGTCTGTAGACACATATAGCGATTACCTTACTAATATTAAAATGTTTGAAAATCTTTTTGAGCAAAGAAGCAGATACTCGCTCATGATTAATTTTGGATCCGGTGCTGAGTTCGATCGAAACAATGACATAAAGTGTTATAGCGAAGACAGGGTTCTAGATGCAATGCCGGAAGATTTTTATGGACTGGCTAAAAACATGATTACAAGAAAAGTAATCAAGCATAACACAAACGTATGCAGTTTTAGACTGTTTGGATGCTTTGGGAAGGACGAAGCGGATAACAGACTTCTTAAGATTTTATCAAAAGGAATTCAAGACCAAAAAGAAGTTCGCATTGATTCTGGCAAGATAATGGATTTTTTCTATGACAAGGATTTATGTAGAGCAATTCTCTACTACATGGAAAATTTTGAAGATTCTAATTTACCAAGAGATGTAAATCTTGTCTATAGAGAAAAACTAAATCTTAAGCAAATATCAGATCTTCTAGAAAAGCATCTAAAATCAAAAAATAGAAAATTATTACTAAACGAAGTTCAAACTACAAGCTATACTGGTGACTGGAAGCTGTGTGCTAAAACATTCCCAACAGATCTGTTTTTAGGGTTTCAAAAGGGAATATCTGAAATATATGGAGGGACAGAATGTCCAAAGACAAAGTAGATCAAATTTTAAGTTTGGTCAAAGACTTAATCGACGATAAAAGAGCATCGCAAAAATGGGTTAAGGGCGAAGATTGGGTAAACTATTCAGGACCACATTTCAGTTCTGATGAGTATACTTCTGCAATAGAGGTGCTACTAAGCGAATGGTTGATCTTTGGCAAAAAAGCTCGTCAATTTGAATATGAATTCCCAAAGCATCTTGGAAAAAAACATGGAGTTTTAACAAACTCTGGTAGTTCTGCAAATCTTTTAATGGCAAATGTTTTTAAAAGTAAATCGGCAAGTATGAAAAAGTTTCATATGCCACCCGGATCTAAATTCATAACACCTGTGGTTTGTTTTCCAACAACAATCAACCCACTAATTCAGGCAGGATATGAGCCCGTCTTTGTGGATGTTGATTTGCCCAGTATGAACTTGAATCTTGACGAAGTGGAAGCAGAACTTAAAAAAGATCCAAACATTCGAGCCATCACGTTTGCTCATGTCCTTGGTAACCCCCCAGATATGGACAGACTAATGGCTCTGGTTAAGGAATACAAACTTAACTTTCTGGAAGATAGTTGTGATGCACTAGGATCATTCTACGACGGCAAACAATTGGGCTCTTTTGGCCTTATTTCTACTTGCTCATTTTTTCCGGCACACCATATGACTATTGGTGAAGGCGGCTTCGCCGCTACGTCGGACCCAAGGATTAGAAAAGTCTTAGCAAGCATTAGAGACTGGGGTCGTGCTTGTTATTGCAACGAGAGGAAACCAGGCGATGTTACATCGGGGACAGCTTGCGGAGATAGGTTCCAGGAGTGGTTAAGTGATGGTAAAAATAAAATCTGTTATGACCACAGATATGTTTTTGATGAAATAGGGTTTAACACAAAGCCACTAGACTTGCAAGCAGCTATGGGATTACACCAGCTTGATAAACTTCCAGAGATGGATGAAGCCCGCCGGAAGAATTTTAAAAGAATGGAAAAAGCTTTTTCAAAATATGAAGACTTCTTTATGCTGCCAAAAGCAACTGACAAAGCCGACCCATGTTGGTTTGGTTATGCGCTCACAGTAAGAGACAATGACGTTTTTGAAAAGCAAGAGCTTGTATCTCATTTCGAAGAAAATAAAGTTCAAACAAGGTCTTACTTTACCGGAAACTGTTTATACCATCCGGCTTATAGAGAGTATGCGGAAAAATATGGTAGAGATTATGGAGATCTTGTTACAAGATTCCCAAATGCAGATATTATCACAAGGAACACTTTCTTCTTGGGAACATACATCGGATTAACTGAAGAGAAGCTTGATTATATCAATGAAGTTTTAGACACCTTCTTTGAGGAGCGTGGCGTCGAAAGATGAAAATAATCTATGTGACAGGATGCTTAGGTTTTATACCATCTTACTTTGTTAAAAAAGCTCTAGATAAGGGCTGGATGGTTTTTGGCGTTGATAAGGTCACATATGCGGCGAATACTAAAATTCTAAAAGAATTTCAAAAATACGAAAATTTTAGATTTGAAAAAGTCGATATAAAAGATATGAACTTTTTATACGACTGCGATTATGTTGTTAACTTTGCTGCTGAATCACATGTCGGAAATAGTATAATTGATAGTGATGAGTTTATAAATACAAATATCTTAGGAACCAAGAACTTACTTGATTTAGTAAAAAACAAGCCAAAGAACTGTGGAAACAGACCAGTGTTTTTACATATAAGTACAGATGAAGTTTATGGAGACATAATAGAAGGTTGTCACACAGAAACAGATTTATTACATCCTAGTAATCCATATTCAGCAGCTAAAGCTTCGGCAGACATGTTAGTTTTGGCATGGTCTAGAACTTATGGTATAAATTATATGATAGCTAGGCCAACAAATAATTATGGCATTAGACAGTATCCTGAAAAACTAATACCTCTTTGTGTAAAAAATCTCATGAGGGGAAGAAAAATAAGCCTTCACAATAATGGTACACCAGTAAGAAATTGGCTACATGCTGATGATACAGCAAATGCCATAATGACGCTTATTGACAAAGGTCAAGCAAACGAGATCTACAATATAGCAGGAGACTTTGAACAACAAAACAAAGATACTGTACGAAAAATAATTGAGTCTTTTTATACAGAGGGTGAAGACTGGGAGAGTCATATAGATTATTCGTATTCTAGAGTTGGGCAAGATTTGAGATATGCTCTTGATGATTCTAAAATAAAGAATCTCGGCTGGCTTCCGAAGAAAAATTTTGATGAAGAAATTAAAAATATAACCACATGGTATAAAGAGAATTTCATATGGTAAAAAAAGAAGTAATAAATCGGTTTGACATAACTGCTCTTCAAGATAGTTTTAGTGAATCAGCCATGGCTGCTGCCTGTCCCAAGGAATATTGGAGAAAACCAACCTATGTTGAATATGTGAGAAATAAAAATCCATGGGAGGGAATAACTATCTTCACAGACAAGCAACTTCATTTGGCTCCTGAAGTTGAGTCAACGTACAAAGTTGCTATTCTGCAAGAACCAAGAGAACTTTTGCCATGGGCTTACCAAACAATAGTTCAATTCGAAGATGAATACGACTTAATTTTAACTTATGATATAGAGCTTATTAATCGGGGAAAGAACTATGTTTTTTGTCCTGGAGACACAGCGGCGATTAGAACAGAGGGATGTAAGATCCATAAGAAGACTAAGTTAGTATCCTTTCCCTATTCTTTAAAAACCCAACTGTTTGGACACAGACTTAGACATATTATTGTTAAGGATGTATTACCAACTCTAGACCTAGATTACGAAATAGATTTTTTTGGAGCAGGAGTTGGTAACTTTGTAGATGATAAGCTAGAAACGTTGCAAGATTATATGTTTCAAATTGCAACTGAAAACGTTAAAAAAGAGTTCTACTATACAGATAAAATATTAGATTGCCTTATTACGGGAACAGTACCAATTTATTGGGGTCCAGACAATATCTCTAATTTTTTCAACCCTAAGGGCATATTACAATTCAAAAGCCCGGAAGAACTCAAAGGTATTCTTAACAATTTAAACAAAGAAAAGTATTATGACATGGTGCCATACATAAAAGAAAATTATGAGGCAGCAAAATATTATATGATCCAAGACGACTTTTTTTACGATATTATAAAGAAAGGATTAAAAGATAATGGTTAAAATACTAGAGTATGACACAGAGAGATATGTATTTGCTCAAGAAGTGAGAAAAATATTCAATGTAACAGACTTAACTCAGTTACACAAGCATCGTAACGAAATGTACCCTGATTATGAGCTTGGGTTTCACAATGAAGTTAAAACTGATTATCATAAAGAATTTTATTCTGTTCTAAATGATGATTCTAAAAATCTTGAGCTTAAAAAAGCGTATGATCGCTTTATAAAAGAAATAGTATCTCCTTATTTTAAAGAGTCTTTTTGTTATCAGGCCTTCCCATCATTTAGAGTTCACTTGCCACATAAGAAGGCTGTTCATGAGTGGCATTTTGATAGCGATAAAAACCACATGCACCCTGAGTGGGAAATTAATTTTCAGATAGCTTTAACAAATTCAAGAGATACTCAGGCGAT
>TARA_R110000851_G_scaffold45747_1_pt1 | contig 10906 bp, 5 predicted proteins | sample TARA_R110000851 | Tara Oceans TARA_R110000851 (sample SAMEA4397627) | marine metagenome | biome: Polar Biome; feature: [DCM] deep chlorophyll maximum layer (ENVO:01000326); material: water (ENVO:00002006), including particulate matter (ENVO:01000060) such as... | depth 17 m | reverse complement strand
GGCTTTTACAGCTTCAAGTCTAGTTAGAATAGGTGGAGGTAGTGGAGTAAATCTTTGGATGTACCAAACTGCTGACGCTATTGCCGCAGTTAATTCTGCGGGTTATTTTAATAATGCTCACAATATGTTAAACGTACGTGACTTAATGATTGTTCAGGATACTAATACTCCTACAACAAGTTTTGTTAACGTTCTAACTATTACATCAGCAGGTGTCGTCGACGTAAGTGACGGAACTGCCGTAGTAGAAACAGATAGTGATTAACAACTAATGGCATCAACGGCATCTGATTCAGCATTAGATATTGCATCAAGAGCGTTAGTTCTTATAGGTGCAGAGCCAATAACTTCTTTTGAAAGTAGTTCAAGTGAAGCATTGGTTGCATCTAATATGTATGAAGATGTTGTTCGTTCATCATTATGCGTTGCTCGGTGGCGATTTGCTACCGAGCAAGCAACTCTAAACCAATTAACAGATACACCTACAGGTCGATTTGATATAGCACATCAACTTCCAAGTGATCTTCTTATGTTACATGCCGTAACAGTTAACGATATTAAATTAGAATATACTATCTATGGTGATAAAGTCTTTTCAGATTCATCAACCAGTGATGCTTTAATAGCTGACTATACGTTCCGAGCACCTGAAACATCCTTCCCATCTTATTTTTCTTTAGCCGTTCAATATGCTTTGGCTTCTGTGTTTGCTACTGCAATAGCACGTGATGATAAATTAATGGAGATGATGGAAGTTAAGGCTGATCGGTTAATGGCAAAGGCACGAAATCTTGATAGCCAACAACAAACAACAAGGGCGTTATCAACTTCGAGGTTTACATCTTATAGGCGTAGCTAATGGCTAGGATTAGAATAGGGCAAAATAGTTTTCAGTTTGGTGAAGTCAGCCCTTCCTTAACGTCAAGAACAGATTCACCTATTTATAAGAATGCAGCCGAACGAGTAAGAAACTTTTTTATTCGTGGTGAAGGCGGAGTTACAAAAAGACCCGGTACTAAACGTTGGCATAACTTTGCATCTGCTCCTGCTTATTCATCAGGGTTAAGGCAGACCTTAAGAATAGAACCATTTATCTTTTCAGATGACGAACAATACATAGTTGCATTTAGCAATACACAGATTGATATATTCCAGATAAGTCCTAGTGACTCTACAATATCTAAGATACAAACCATTACATCTCAATCATGGCTAGTGAACACAACCTCAGCGCCTTACCTAGAAGAATATACCTTTGCACAGCAAGGGGATATAATGTTTATCTGTCATCAAACAGTTGCTCCACGTAAGTTAGTTCGTACTGGATTAACTTCATTTGTTGTTGAAGCGTTTGTCTTTGAATCTTCTGTTAATAGCGAGCATGTATTCCAACCTTATTATTCATTCCAATCACTAGGTGTAACGATTGCAAGTAATGCAACAAGTGGAACAGGTAAAACATTAACCACAAGTGCTGATTACTTTGTATCAGGTCATGTTAATTCTTACTTAAAGATAGGTGATGCTGAAGTAAAGATAACTGGTTTTACTAATGCAACAACAGTAACAGCTACTATCTATGGAACGCTTAGACATCAATTAGATAATGACGCATTAAAAACGGCAGAGGGTAGTGGAACCATTCAAGTAACTCATGCATTGCATGGATTGGCTGTTGGTGCATCTATTGTTATAGATCGTGCAGGTACAGTGGGTGGGGTTGCTATTGGAAACATTAATGGCACTAGAACTATTACAGCCGTAGTTGATGAAAACGTTTATGAATTTACAGCAGGAAGCAGTGCTACAGCTACTGGTTCGGCTGATGGAGGAGGTGCTCCTCGTGTTGCAACAGGTTCAGCAACTACTGAATGGGCAGAGCAAAGTTATTCAAGTGTGCGTGGATATCCTGCTGCAGTTACATTTCATCAAAACAGATTATGGTTTGGTGGTACGCTTGCACAACCTGATGGTATATGGGGTTCTAAGTCTGGGCAGTATTATAACTTTGATACTGGTGATGGTGCTGACAATGATGCATTAGATTTAACGGCTAACGTTGGTGAGATATTTACAATCAGGCATTTGGTATCTAACAGAGACTTGCAAATCTTTACAACAGGTTCTGAGTTATATATCCAAGCACCATTAGATAAACCAGTTACGCCTGCCAATGCACAGATCAGAAGACAGACACCTTATGGTTCTTCGTTTGTTAAACCGACAGTCTTTGATGGTGCAACTTTATTTATTCAAAAGACAGGCACAGCGTTAAGAGAATTTTTATATTCAGATAGTGAAGCGTCTTATACTTCCGTTGCTGTTTCCATGCTTGCTCCTCATTTAATAGTAGACCCTGTGCAACAATCATCCATTAAAGGAGCACTGAATCGCTCTGAGTCCTATAACTTTGTTTTGAATAGTGATGGTACTATGGCAGTCTTTTATTCTATCAGAGGCGATCAGAAGCAAGGCTGGACTTTATGGGATACACAAGGTAAGTGGCATTCAATCTGTTCAATCCATGAAAGATTGTTTGTTGTTTCATCAAGGGATGATGGTTCAGATACGACTAAGTTATTCTTAGAAGAGTTTCAAGTTGATATGCCTATGGATTTTTGTAATGAATTTAGTGCATCAAGTAGTGTGTTTGGTAGTTTAACCTCGCACTTTTCTAATGGTGCAGTTGTTAAAGCTATAAGTGGTAATGATTATCTAGGTGAGTTTACTATTGCTAACGCTCAGATAGATGCGTCATTAGCTAAAGCATCTGTGTCTACTGGTTACATTGGTTACGCTTTCTCCCCTTTAATAACAACCTTGCCAGTAGATGCAGGTATTATTGGTGGGCCATTAACAGGAGAACCCAGACGTATAACTCGTGTGGTTCTTGATTTGTATTCTACCTTAGCTGTTTCAGTTAATGGCAGGGATTTAGTTATCCGTAATGTAACTGATGATATGTCAACATCACGCAGTCCAGTTACAGGTAAAGAAGAATTTAGGGTGCTTGGATATAGCCGTGATCCACGTGTGTCTATAACGCAAAGCTATCCGTTTAGTTTAGATATTAATGGTATGGTAGTGGAGGTGGCGTTCGGATGACTTGGTGGATGGTAGCAGGTGCAGTTGTCAGTGCCTATGGATCAATACAAGCAGGCAAGGCAAAACGTGCTGAAGCTCAGGCTAGGAAAGCTCAGTTATTAGAGCAGAAGAAAGATGCTGAAGTTACATCAATGCAAGAGCATAATTTAAGGCTTGCTAACTTTAAATCATCACAAGATATAAACGCTTCATTAGCAGGTGTCATGGGTAGAGACATGGGAAGCGATCGTTCATTAAAAGCTATAGCTGATAAAGCACGTAAAGAATATGACACAGAGGCAAGCCGTGCAAGGTTGCAGTATTTAAGTGACCAAAGCCAACGATCAATGGGAATGCAGATAGAAGATATGAGAGGCAAGAACGCTATGAGAGCAGCAAGGATAAACGCAGTAGGTAGTTTACTTAAAGCAGGAAACCAGTATTCGCAAATAAAATAAGGTATATGAATGGTAGAATTTTTAAAAACTAAACCAACAAGTTATATAAATAAACCTCGTGGATTAATTAACGTTGATACTGGTGCAACCCAAGTTGGCAATGCTATTGCAAAGCTAGGGTCTGAGATTCAAGAAAGAGGATTTCGTGACGCTGTTGTTGAACAAGAAAAGCTAGGTCAAAACACAGCATTAAACATTCAAGTTGTTGATGATAATAACGAATTGGTTATGGCACAACTCCCAACAAATCTTAGTAAGGTTGCTATGAATGTAGCCGAGCCAATATTAAGAAAGAAAATGGCTAATGCTATTTACATTGATACTCAAGCAGGGCTTTCTGAAATAAGAAAGACAGCAAAGAACGAAGCTGAGTTTAAACAAAAAGCTGAAGTTTACTTAGATCAAGTCTCTATGAGAATGGCTGAAACAGGTGGTGAAAACTATATAACGGAATTTAAAGATACCTTTTCTCAAGTGTACGCACAGCATGGTAACGCTTTAAAGATACAAGATGGTCTTAAAGAAAACGAATATCATTTAACTAAACATACTTTGGTTATTGAAGATAAGATAGCACAGATTAAAATGGCTTTTCAAAATGATGATCCTTTATCTAAGGCGTTGTATCAAGAACTGCTAGCAGATATAAATTCAACACCTGATGAGTTTATGAATGTTAAAGCTAGTGGAGTTGCTAAACTTAAAGATGATTTAAACTTAGCAAGATCATATGGCTTAATAAGCAAGTCAATATCCAATGCCTCTTCTAATGACATTGTTAATATACAAAGTGCCATACGAGATGGTGGTGCTTCATTAAAGAATGTACCTGAGAAATATAAAGAAGCTGTTAATCAAATCATAGATATAACTGATCCAAGTTTGCGTGAAGATTTAATTACTAAATTAAACACTGATTATTCTAGTCAAGCTAAGAAAGAACAAGATGCAAGACTTGAGTTTAATAAAGGCAAGCAGTTAAGGGTATTTGATTTAGCTCAAAAACAAATTGAAATTAACAATGACCTTGTTAATAAAATTAGTCTAGCCACTACCGAAGAAGACTTTCAAAATATAACTAATAACATAGTAAAAAGATTGAAAGAAAGTAGAAGCGAAGTTTCTAGTACAAGTTCTGAAGCTGTTTTAAACAATCAGAAATCTATGTATGCAGCGTTTGCTACTGGTATTCAAAAACATATTGCCAGGATTTTACCTGACGCAACTTCTTCTGATTATGAAGCTGTGCGTATAGCCATTGCTACTAATGGAGGACAGTTATCTGGACTTAAACCTGAGTTACTTGCTCCTATAAAAAGCTTATTAAAAAATACACCAGATACATTTGTTAATCAATTAGCCCAAAGCTTTGCTCAGGTTCATGCTTTAGTTAAACAAAGTGAAGTTGCAACTAACGCACAAAGAGAATTAGAAAATACTATAACCGATATTGATAATGGTACAGCACCTAAAACAAAAAAAGTTACAAACATAGTTGAAGAACAAATATTAAACGGAAAAGATAAAACTTATTTTACTAAACCTGAATCCCTTGGCGACCCTGAAATAGAAAAGAATATTATAAAAGGTTATGTGCCTCCTACAATATTAAGTGAGTTTCAATTACTTGCTTCAGGTTCTCTTAGTGATGAGCGACAAGCAGTAGCTTTAAATAGATTTGCTAGATTTAGTAGATACCTTAATCCTGCAACAAACAATATACAAAATAAACTAACAGTGCCGGGTGGGTTAGGTGCAGAAACTAATGCATTGCTAATGGCTTCTCTGCGTATTTCGCAAACGCAAGGTGTTGAAGATTTTAACCAATTAATAAGTAAATTAAGAATGGCTAAAGAAGAACCTCAAAGAGTTGCATCTGTTGTGCAAAATGTATTGGGAGCTAAAAGCGTTAATCAATATCTTAACGGATCAACCTTTACAGAAGCTAAAGTTCCTGCAGGTGACTTTAATATTTTAAGAGATATGAAGCCTTACGTAGAATACCTTGCCTTATCAGGGATGGATAAATCAACAATAGATGAACATGTAACTGACTTCATTGAAGAAAAGTATTTGCCTACTAATGGGATAGTAGCTGATCCACAAGGGCCTGTAGGTCGATCAATGTATTCCTTGGAAGCTATATTGCCAGATCAAGATATGGTTAATAAGTTTGTTAATTTAGTTAACGAGCAATTACCTGATGGATACAGCCTTAATGAAAGCCTGCAAACTTCATCATCAAACTTCTTTGATAGGTTTGCAGAAGAAAATAAATTTAATCCTATAATGAAAAACGTTGGAGAAGGGCTTTCAGCAATTACTAATATTGGTGGGCAATCTAACAAAAAGGTTTATTTAGTTCCGCATCCAATATCCCCTACAAATATAGATAGTGGTTATGGTGGTGAGGTTGTTTATTACGCTATGACTTTAGATGACACAGGTGAATTAAAGCCTGTAATTGGGAACAACTCATCAGGTGAAAATACTATGTTTGCTTGGTCAACTAAAGAAGTTACACAAGAAGTTATAAACAAAGAAAGGCAAAGAACATTAGAATTAGAAGAAAGTAGATTGCAAGATGATATTCTTTTTGATGATATTGCTCAATCAAATATAAATGCAGAAATTATAAAGAATAAAACAATGGCTGAAAAAGGTGGCAAAGCAATCTTTCCTATTGGTGCATTTTAAATGACAGTTAATCCATATGATTTTCATTTAGTATCAGGAGTACAAAACAAACTATCAACTAGCCCTAGCTTTGGAGATACATTAAGTGCTTCATTAGGCTATCAGTATGATCCTTTATTTGAAACTATAGGTAACGCATTTAAATACAGAGATACATTAGACACTAGCTACAATCCAATGCAAGACATGGAAGGCTATGAAGACTTTGCTACTGATTTAGTAGATGCAAAAAATAGCGAACATATGTTGGATATGAAGCGAGCGATAGATGAGAACAAAGAAAGACGTGAGGTATTATATAATAGTAGTATTCTTTCTCAAATTGGAGCAGGGATATTTGATCCTGTAAATGCTATTGCCTTACCTTTTGGTGGGTTTGGGGTTGGTATTGGAAGGTCCGCTCTTCGTGTAGGAGCAGGAGTTGCAGGAATACAAGGGCTTATGGAGGGAGCAAGATATCCATTTGATCCTTTATCTACACCAGAAGAAAGTGCGTTTAATATAGGTACTGCTTTTATTGGTGGTATGTTATTAGGTGGTGCAGTTGCAATACCTTTAACAAAACGTGCCAAGGTTCAACAACAAACACAAAAAGATATACAACATTTAAATAGATTAATAGGCAACGTTGAAGATGGTATAAGGACAGGTGACTTTGTTTATCACGGCACCAACCTACGTGGTAAAAGTCTGGACAGCTTTATAGATCAAGATGGCAACCTTAACTTGCGAGGAAGTGCGGATGACTTTGTTGGTGAAAAACAATTAGGTGTTTCTTTAGGCGATAACTTTGATACATCAATTAACTACACAGCATTCAAAGATAAGATACAAGGAACAAGAGACCCTGCATCACAAGGAGGTAATGACTCTGTTGTCTTTCGTATTAAGAAAGAAGTCTTAGAGAAATATAAAAATCGTAGTGAGTCTATGGGTGAAACCTTTGTTGAAGGTGACATGAAGATAGCTAAGGGTGACTTTGAAGTCATTCGTTTTGGTAAAGAAAACACAGGTAATCAATCATCTTTTAATTCTAAGTTAGATGTTAAAGAACCATTTGCTGAAACAAAGATAGATGTTCTTAACGCTAGGAAAGATGGCATACCAAAAGAAGAGTTTGGGTTAAATAAAAACAAAGCTAAATTAGAAACTCAAATAGAAAAAGTACAGGCTACAATAGAAACTATTAAAACTAAATTAGAAACTACAAAGCCAACTAAAGCTTTAACAGATAGATTAAACAAAAGCTTAGAAAAAAACAAACAAATCCAAAAGCAAATTGATGGCATTAACCGAACCCTTGATGAAAACCAAAGGGAGTTAATAGAAGTTAATAAAGAATTACAAATTCGCAATCAGTTAGAAGTAGAAAATACTACAAGAGGTATTGATAATCCATATGGCTTTGACAGTAATTTATTTATGGATTCATTTTTATTTAAAGGTTTAAGCACAGCAATGAAACGTGTGTTGCAATCTGATGCACCTGACAGTGTTAAGTTAAACTTTCTTAAACTAGCGAATGATTCAGGACTACGTCTTAATTTAAACAAGCATGGAAGGATTGTTGGTAACTCAGTTCATCAAGAAAAAGAAGTTTTAAATGGTGAGTGGATTGCAATACACGATCAATCAAGAAAGCTATATGGTGAAGTCTACAATAAGACAGGGCCTACATATGATGTTGATATTAATAAGAAGAGTTATAACGAATGGCTTGAAGGTGTTAATGAAAAGCATATTAAAGGTTTGCCATTAGATGAAAACGAAAAGCAACTATCTAAGTTATGGACAGAGCATTGGACTAAGTGGGAGAAACGTTTAAGAGAAACAGGTTTGATTGGCGACACAGTTTCTATGCAAAAGAAAGTGTTAAACAATCAAGTAAGAACTGAAAGAAAAATCAATAAGATAAAAGAAATGGAAGATAAGATACCTGAGAATGAACGTAAGGTTGATGAGTTAATAGATAGCTTAAAACAATCCAACGCTCAACAAGGTATTAAAGCTGAGAACATTATGGATGACCTTACTGCTAAAAAAGCTGAAGGTTTCTTTTCAAAAAAAATGCAAGAGTTAGAGGTAAAGTTAAGAGAGCAAAAAGCTAAAGGCATTTTCTTTACAGACAAACAACACGCTTTATTTTCTAAGTTAAGCAAACAAAAGATTACAAAGAACTTCTTAACTGATCCACAATATGAGCGATTAAAAAATCTAAGAAGAAGTCGTGATCGTTTAATTAGAGAAACAGATGACTTAGAAGCTAACCTTAAAGAGATGGGTGAATCTAAAATCTTACCTGCTAATGAAGAAAGTTTCTTTCCAAGGTTTTTACTCAAGCATAAGATAAGAGAAAATCGTGATGTCTTTGTTGAGAGATTAGTAAATTGGTTTAGAGAAAACCCTAAGATAATGGTTCGTAATAAGTATGGTGAACTAGAGGTAAGACCTGCATTAAGCGTAGAAGAAAAGATAAGATCAACAAACCCAAAAGCTTTGCTGAAACGTGCCAATGATACAACCGATCGTATACTTGGCTTAGATGATATGTCAGATGAATCTGTGCAGTTCTTTGGCTATGGTAAATCAAAACATTTTAAACATAGAAGCTTAGACATACCTAACAATTTAATTACAGAGTTTATAGAGTTAAACCCTACACGTGTTATGAGAGCCTACAACCAAAGAGTAGCAGGTCAATACCAATTTCAGAAAGCGTTCAACCGATCTTTAGATGATGTGCTTGATGATATGGATGATGATTTATTTCAAGCAGGTAAATCAATGGATGAGATAAACGCAACTCGCAAAGACTTTATGCATATGCATGATCGTATTGTTGGCAGGGTTCTTCGTGAGCCTAATACATTAGATCAAAAGACAGCACGAGTATTAAAAGATGCAGCAAACTTTAGTTATCTAGGTTCGGCAGGGTTTGCAACTCTACCTGATTTTTCTAAGATTATGATGGAGCACGAACTTGGTGATGTATTAAAAGGATTAGTATCTATTTTAAGAGACAACCGAGTTAACTTAAGTACGGCTGAAGGTAGATTAGCGGGTGAAATAGCTGACCTTTTAAAGGGTGACGTTCACATGCGTTTATCAGAAGACATGGTTAACAATCCATTAGATGACGGCTTAATGGGAAAAGTACGTAACGCTTACTTTTTCTTAACTGGCTTAACTCCTATGACACATACCATGAAGTTTATTGATTCAACAGTACGTGGTCATACGTTAATTAAAATCTCTAAACAAATAAGCGAAGGTAAAGCTTCTGCTCAAGATGTAATGAAACTTGCTCAATATAATATTGATGAAGCTATGGCTAGACGAATTGCTAAAATGCCATTTGAAGAAACAGATGGTGGTTTAATTTTACCTAATACAATTAAATGGGGTGACGCTGAAGCTGTCCAATCATTTAGAAACTCTATGAATAGTGGGATATTAAACACAGTTTTAATGGGAACTCCTGCTGATAAGCCAAACATTGTTGATGGCGTTGTATATATCCCAATGCGTGTGGCTAAACGATTTGGTTTATCAGAAGACGTAAAGTATCGTGGCTATGCTCGTATAGAAAGTGGATTGCTTGGCCTGCCATTCCAGTTTTATTCATATTCATTTGCTGCAGCAAACAAAATTACAGCATCATTCGCACAAGGGCAAGTTAAGAACAGAGCATCAGCCGTTGTTGCAAGTATTGCACTAGGTTATGTGGCTATGGATTTAAAAACACCTGATTTTGTTATGGAAAAGATGTCATGGTCTGACACGTTAGCTAGATCGATAGATGCTTCAGGTCTTTTAGCTATGTATTCTGACGTATATTACAGAGCTTTGCATACATCAGTTGCTTTAGGTGGCCCTGATATTGGCATGGGAACAATCAATCCTAAGTTTCCTGTAAAGCCGGGTTACACTGATCCTATTCTTGATATTTTAGGAGCAGGGCCAAGTATTGCTTATGATATTGGCAGTGGTGTAACTGATCTTGTAAATGGAAAAACAAGTGAAGGTGCAAAACAAGTGGTTAGAAGTTTCCCGGGTGCAAGACTTTGGTTTTGGAAAGACGAAATGAATCAACTAACTAATTCGTTCAAATCCTTTGGTAGATACTAAGGCGTTTGTGCGTTGCAGGTATTATTAACAACAAATAAGGTGCGATTATGACTATAGCTTTAAGTGCAAATACCCCAAGAGTCTCATACACTGTTAATCAGGGTGCGACACAGACAGCGTTCACTGTTAACTTTGAGTTCTTTGATGATGCTGATTTAAATTTCTACGTTGATGGCACACTTAAAACATTAACCACTCATTATACAGTATCAGGTGGAGATGGCTCTACTGGCACAATAAATACAACATCCGGAAACACTGTAACTGGTGCAAGCGGTGGCTCGACTATTGTTATTACAAGAGATATTGCTCTTGCAAGAACAACAGACTTTCCATCATCAGGTGCTTTTGAAGTTGCTACATTAAACACAGAGTTAGATAGATTTACAGCTATAGCTTCTGACATATCAGATGAAACAACAAGATCAATACAACTTGCAGATGATGATACTGCTGTAAGTATGGTGCTACCATTAAAAGCTGACAGAATTGGTGCAGTTTTAGGGTTTAATGCTACTACTGGTGCAGTAGAAGCAGGG
>TARA_R110000851_G_scaffold22188_3_pt1 | contig 10919 bp, 18 predicted proteins | sample TARA_R110000851 | Tara Oceans TARA_R110000851 (sample SAMEA4397627) | marine metagenome | biome: Polar Biome; feature: [DCM] deep chlorophyll maximum layer (ENVO:01000326); material: water (ENVO:00002006), including particulate matter (ENVO:01000060) such as... | depth 17 m | reverse complement strand
GTGATCGACCTCGTTGATCTCCATATTCACGACGCCGCGATCGACAATGCCGTCACTATCCTCGGGAGATGGGTTGATGAAACGGAGGACCACTTCCGACATGCCTTTGAGTGGCGTGAATGTAATCCACACCGGCCCCCTCACCGCATTCGTTCTCGTAAGGCACTCTGTATAGACATCGAGGGGTGGCTCCTCGTCACACCATATGCAGTCTATCGTTTCCCCCTGGAGGTTTTCCCGGCCTTTTTCATAGAATTTGAAATACAGGTAACTGAAACCATCAAATTCTCCCGAAGAATTGAAATGCCTCACCTTAACGTAGTCGAGGAGATCAGCCACACCTCGTGCGAGCTGGACATGGTCAAGGGCATCCCCTGGGATAGCTCCTGTCCCGTAGTCTCGGCCACGGCCAAGCAGAATACGCTGTGGGTTGTCCCTCGTGCTCTCGCCTGAAACACCCAGAGCCCAGGCCACGATAGGTCTATTGAACTGTTTTCCCTTCCAGCCGTCAGGGTACCTTCCTGTAGTGTGATAGGACATCTCCATCCCACCAGCCCAGGTTTTCCCAAGCTGATTTCCCGCCATGAAGAGGCGCTCTCTTTTGAAAGCTCCCATGGCGTGGAAGTCTTCTTGTTTTTTATAGGGCTTGTATCTACGTGCGAGGTTGCGGTTCGACTTAGCCTGGAGGGATTGGTAAAGGCCATCAAGATAAGTGAGCCCTTCTTGGTGGGATCTGCGATCAAGTGCTTCGCGGGTCGGCATTCTCGTTCTCCTGTTGATGTATCAGGCCACGCATTGTCTTCTCATGCTGCCGCCGTAGGTTCCTGGTGGGCGCCAGCGATCTCACCAGCACCCTCCCATTCGCAGCGATCCCGACCTCAGCCATGAAAGGACCGGCCTGGATAGTCTCACGATCTACCAGGACAGGGAACCTAGCTTTTGCTGATGTCTTCACCATTGACCTTCCTCCGCATTAGATCCCACTCCGATCCGATAGGTCCGCCACGAATGACCACGGCCTCGGCGATCTCTGGCATCTGGTTAGCCCGACGCATCGCCGCATATATCTGCATCGCAATACCGCGCAAAGCCTCCTGGGCTCCATCGGCTACCGGCACCGTGGCGCTGTTAGGAACGATCATGAAGGCCACATCAGAGTAGAAGTGCATCTCCTCCGTCGCCCGATAGATCACCTTATCGATCTCGTTGGTGATTAGGTCAGCCTCGTCCGGAGTAGTCTTGTCGTCGAGCGGTATCACCATCGACATAATTGCGTAATTCACAGGTCATCTCCCATCTGTTAATCGTTTCATCAGATCACTGTGTTGTGCCACCCCCTCACGGCTGTGGTCAATCCCCCACAAACGTAAAGCCTCCATGTCACGATTGAACCAAACCGAAGCCAAACGCCGTTCTGACCGGCTGACCAGCCGATCTAACCTCTTGAGCTTCCACGACATTCCAGCCTCCTTCAAAAGTGATTTGACACGGTAACCGAAAACTTGCTACTGGGGGAACCAGAAGGAGGAGGGGGTGACAACAATCATAAGATATAACAATCCCTTCTCTAAGACGCACGCAGTGCAAAAACAAAAGAACCTATAACTCTACACTTAAGATATCTATAGTCCCTCCACAACAAATACCGACGAGCCTAAAGCATCCTCGGAATAACCAAAAATATAAATAAAAGCACCGCTAACTCCAAAACATACTCCATATAATCCTCACGTATGCCAATCCAAAAACTGAGCAAAAGTTGGTCCGTTGGCCCCCCCTGTCAGTGGGGTTGACCCCTAAACCGGGGTACCCCCCCCTCCTAGCTCTCAAGCGCGTGTTGTATCTCTTACATCACCTGGCTTGATGTCTATGATCTCAGGGGCCTCAACCACATTGAACCCAGAGTGACCCAAGTTACTCATTGCCTCTCTGATCTTCTGGACCAGATCTTCCTCATTCAGTGCATCGCTCTCATCCACGGATAGGAGAGCTTCCAGTGGCTTATGTCCTGCCCTGTCCATGATACTGTCTGCTGCCCTCAACCTGACTGTCTCAGACTTGGCATTCCTCATTAGGTACATCACTACCTGAAAGGCTTCTGCACCCGCTACTGCAAAGCCTTCTCTGGTTAGTGTGTGTATCCTTGCCCTAACTCTTGGGTTGGCTAACAGCTCTGAAGCTTGCGACCCTGCGTGTTTCTTTGCGTATCCTGCTAGTTCTGCTGACTTCCTCCTTGCTCCTCCTGTTTCCAGGTAGTATCGGCAGAAGAGCTCTTGGTTGGATGTCACACCGTCTTCTGTTAGGGCTCTTGATCCCTTACCCTTATCCATTATTCGTCCTTTCCTGGTTTAGCTGTTTTTGTAGGATACATACCCGGCTCTTCCAGGTCCATGACAGGCTGTTACAGGCGATTATGGGGCTGAGAGGTAGTGTCGGTCATCTGTAGTCTGTTTTGGCTGTCCAGGCCCCGTATGGCGGTCCTTAGAGCATGGTTATTTCTGTTTATTTATAGAAGAGGATATGGACATGAAGCGTTATCAGCATGATCTCATCTGGGTATTTCTGGTCTTAGGCATTGGATGGTTAGGACTGTGGATATCGGCAGACTATTGGTATTGGAGGTTTCCATCATGATTTTGAAAGCATGGGCTATTGGCATCATCATCTTCACATCGGCATATTATATCACTGGAGCCAATGATCGAGGTGAGGTCATCTGGGAGCAGCATCGTAGTTCGTCTGAGATCTGTAATGATCCACCGTCTAATCTGAGGACTGCTTGTGATGAGTGGAGATTTTCTCTTTCTGGAAGGAAGTAGCTATGTCTGACATCAAACTAGGACCTGATTGGTTGTTACTAGATCAAACTAAGTCGAAGAGAACCCTGGCTATGCCTGCTGCCCGTGAGATCCATCGTCGTGGACTGTGGAGTATATTCTGCATCTGGGTCGAAGAGAACGAAGATGCCCAGCGGCAATTCCTTGCTGAGTGCGACAAAAACGACTGACCGCGTCATTGACATCAATGCCGTGGCATATACCTGGAGACAACATCAACGTCACCATGAGCTTTATGCTCACTGATTTCATTTAGTTTTCTAAGGCGAACGGCAATCCTTTTATAAGAAGGATTACAGAGCCGTTCTAGAGATACTCTCTCTCTCTCTCTGCCGGGGAATGCTAGAGGTGGTCTGCGCTAAGTAAAGGACGATAATTCTTTTGCATCTCTCAGTGTTGCCGGGAATTAAGACCTTTTGGTCTTTTAAGGAATTCCCTTATTCCAATCGGATAGGTCCTACTGTGCAAAACAATGACCGCCAGCAAGCTGGTGCTACGCATCCTTGACTGATCACATACCCCCTCTATCACCCCTAGCATAGTGAGTATCGGATGGGATTTCCCATTTGAACCAGCTATTAAGGAGACTGTCATGAATACGTCAACAGACTTACAAGATCTCGTAGAGCGCACTGACATTGAAGCCCGTTTAGAGGCCCGTGAAGAGCGGTTGCCACTTGATGTCCTGGCGCAGGCATACAATCAGAACTTCATTGAATTGATCCACATATTCGGCGGGTATCCCGGCAAAGATGGGACCGAGTGGACTGCCAGGCTAATGGCTTCCAGCCAACTGAGCACTATGAAGTGGAAGATTGAGGATCTTGAGACGAAACAGCTTCCGAAGGCTATGCAGGCTCTCGATGCTGCGATCATTTCGGAAGGGGTTCCCATTGAGGTAGACAGCGAAGGTACCTGGGACGCTGCCACTGGAGAGTATTCGGACTACGTAGCTGGTGGAACCAGTTACCAGAGCATGATGCCCGAAAGTAAGGTGGAGCGTTGCGAAGCATGGGTGACTGGTCTCGAAGAACAGTACGACTGCTTACAGGCTGCGATGGGTGCTGCGTTACCAGCTTTTGAGGCTATCTTCGGTCAGTATGTGAAGAATGCTCCGAAGAAGACGGTCATCACCGCAGAGGACAACCCTCGTCTGGCGGCGCTTCGCGAGCGGATGAATAAGAAGATGAAACCAGCTAGAGGCTAAGAGCTAGCTGCCACTGCTGGGGTGGGTGCCGTGAGCATCTGCCCCATTTTTTTGGCACTTTCCCGTTGCGTAGGTAGGGAACGTAGAGATAGGACACGAAGCACCCGCCACGAAGGTATTCTCACGTAATACGAAAGGATTTAGAAATGTTTGGTAACGAAGGCTTTAATGGAGACAACCCATGAGGATCACCCGACCACAACGTGAAGCCCTGTATCGGCTGTATCAACGGCAATACAAAGGCCCTAATGGCTGGAGTTTATTCAAACCATCCTACATGAAATTCCGTCGATCAGCTCACCGAGCCTTTGGTGACTGTGTGATGAAAGACATGGGATGGGCAGTCGTCGGCATTGAAGCCGATGGTTACACCCACACATAGGAGACTGTAATGACTGAAGAAACCTTCAAGGCGGCGGTTAGGACATCGTCTGGATTACGCGACGTTCTGTTTGATGAGCTTGATCGCTTGACCAATGGACAAAGCAACCCACAACAGGCTCAGGCAGTATCAAAGTTAGCCTGTCAAATCATCAACAGCGTAAAGGCTGAGGTGGAGTTTCATTCTCATGTCAGAGGTTTACCTGACAGCACGGAACATCCTCTTCAGAAGACATTAATCTTAGGAACGGTGTGACCCGAGATTGGATCATTGTCTCAAGATGCAGACTATGTGGAAGAACCGACCTCACGTCAGGCTTTCGAAACGATCACAAAGCATACTTCGGATACCCTGAAACCGAAGCTGACCGACAAGAAGTAGCCCATGGACTTTGTTGGTGGTGCGTATTTAGGGCCTGGAAATGGGCCGAAAGACGAGAACGGAAAATAGCTCAACTGAAAAGCGGTAGAGGCTGGAGTTTCATATGGCATTTAGAAGCACAATCTCATTGGCATGGCCTTACAAGCCTGCACGTAACGGAGTTCGTCAATCATGCTTTGCAAACAAAACCTAGATGGCTTGGAGATCCTAACGCCTTTCATCCTCGACGACCTAGAGGCAAAAGAAAAGCTATGTAATGGATCTCTTCGCAGATCAGATGACCGTCGGCATAGAGGCTGGCGGCTACACACATACTTGATGGCTTGTCACAATGGTCAAATAAAATACGTCTTATGATGGAGAAAGGCTAATGGACTTCTTCCAAGAACAGATGACGGTAGCTGTGATCTTCGCTCAGAAGTTCAACAACCCTAGTCTGGTGACCGACATCCTCGATTGGCTGAAGGGTCAGCACGAAGATCTCAAGGTGATATCAGCTGAGAGCGGTGATCGTTCAGCGATGGTACGGGATTGGTGCATACGTGAGGGTCATGAGTATGAGCTTCACACCGTCAAGGCTTCCTCACTTAATCAAATGACCACGATGATTAAGAAGCATCGACCCAATTACGTCGTCGCATTTCAGGAGGATCCTGATGTTATCAAGGCCGTCGAGATCGCTGATGATCTTGGCGTTTTCACATTAATAGTCACGAGGTGGAGAGATGTTAAACCCAATGAAAGAGATGCAGCGCAAGCTGAACGAGCGTCAATCCGAGAAGAAACGTCAGAAGACCGAAAGGAGCGTCAATCTGGCCTTCTCAATGTTGTCCGAACAAGACGTCAGGATCGAAGACCTGGAAAAGCTGGTCGCAGAACTCACTGACCGTGTTCGTGCACAGGCTATTCAGAAGAAAACCAAGCACGTTCCTGCCGACCTTAAGGGAGAGGTGCTCCAGATGGAGAACTTCTTCCCCAATGGTGACTTGCCCGTAATCGAAGTGTGGGCAACACAGATGGAGGCCGCTCGTCTCCATGACCATATCAATGATCTGTGTAATCAGATCTTGTCATTAACCGTCAAAACTGAAAAGGAGCCCTTCTAATGAAGATGGGTAAACAGAGCCTTGCTGATCTCGCCGCTGCGGTGGACAGCATGTCCAAGACCAAACACGATGTCGTCGTAGACAGTCGTGAGATGGAGCTGATCCAGACCGGCTCATCCTCGTTCAACCTGATGGGTCGTGGAGAGAACCTAGGAGAGGTGACCAACCACTCCCATGGTCAGTTGTCATCCCGACTGCAGATCCCGAAGAAATATTACGATAGGATGCTGCAAGACGACCCAGATCTCCTGCGTCATAACGTCAATCGATGGCTAACCAAGGCCGATACACGCCGCATGGTTCGCACATATCGTGAAGACGATACGCATCGGACAGTTCGCGCCATCATGTCGGATCGTTATCAACGCATTGATAACTATGACGTTTTGGAACATTTGCTCCCGGTGCTCCAAGAAGAGGGCGTCAAACATGGCCTGAATCTCAAGTCCTGTGAGGTGACCGATAGCAAGCTGTACCTGAAGCTGACGTCTCCTCGCTTGCGTGGTCAGGTGAAGGCCGGCGACGTAGTTGAGGCTGGTGTCTCCATCCGCAACTCCGAGATCGGACTGGGCTCTTATGTGCTCTCTCCGTTCATCTATCGGTTATGGTGCGACAATGGCTGTGGCACTGACGAAGGCAAATTCAGTCGGCGTCACGTTGGAGCCCAGACCCAGATGGGAGAGCAGATGCAGTCCTACATGACCGACGAGACGAATAAGGCCGTCGATCACGCAGTCTTGCTGCAATCCCGCGATGTGCTGTCCGGCATCCTGTCCGAGGAGGTGTTCAACAATACACTTGCCCGGCTACAACACGCCGCTACAGGGATCCAGGTCGAAGCGCCGATACAGGCAATGGAGGTGCTCTCTCACAGTCTGGGGCTCTCCGTAGAGGAAAACCAATCATGCTTGGTGAACCTCATCCAAGATGGTGACTTCTCACGTTGGGGCGTCTGTAACGCCGTGACTAAGATCGCCAATACCACTGAGGACTATGATCGGGCTTCCGAACTCGAGAACCTTGGTGGTAAGGTCATTGATCTTCCTTCCAGTGAATGGAAAAGGATCGCTCAAGCAGCATAACTGGGGATGTGGCTGACGAGTAATTTCATCCCCTAGAGGAAGACGTGCCACTGGCTATCTTCCTCGACCCCAGAGGGTAGACTTAAACCTCTGCTCTCTGGGGCAACTAACATAAGGTGTTTAATGGAAAACAAAGAACCAACAAGTAAGGCCGAAGCCCGACGCTTGGCTGAATGGGATAGGTTCCGGTCAAAACATATCCCCCTAACAGATGCAGAACTTAATCGAAGGGACATCGGCCCAGAAGAGGGCCGACCCGAAGATGAATGAGATCGCTGGCTGTTGATGGTATTATCACCAGCGTAGACCCGCTACTCGTAACCGTGTGGAGGAGAATGACGTCAACCCTGGTTACATGGTTGAGGAAAGCTCCGAAGGCTAAGGATGCAACCGTGGCACAGCGTCCCGACAGGATCCTGGCGGCGGGTCTCACTAAAACCCCAAAACTCAACGAGGCAGCTAATGCAAATCCAACAAATACCATTCAAAGACCTATCCATCGCCGAAGAAAACGCGCGTTCTAAGAAGGCCGTCAACGGCGTTGATACTCTCACGGCGTCAATCCATGCTCTTGGCCTGTTGTGCCCCCTGGTGGCCGTTCAGGACGACGGCATTAAGGTAATTGCGGGTCAACGTAGACTGGCTGCAATCACCAACATCCGAAAGAACGACAAGAAGGCGTTCGATACTGTCCCGGTTTATGTGATTGAAGGGCTCACATCAGAGCAAGCGATTGAAATGTCCCTTCACGAGAACATTGAACGGGAGTTGCTGAATCCCATCGATGAGGCCGATGCCTTCCAGAAGATGGTTCACCAAGACCAGGACATTATAGACATTGCCATCAACTTTGGCCGTACCGAGAGGTTTGTCAATCAGCGTTTGCGGATTGCAGACCTCCCTATTTGGGTGAAGTGGGCTGTCGTGGAAAAAACCATTACCATCGGTGTTGCTCAGATAATGACGTCAGCATCAAAGGCCCAAATGACAACCCTGGCTACTTCGTTTAATGAAAATCCAGGTATCCATATATTCCAAAGCGTGGATGCTATGGCCCGGGCGATCTCCGAAAACAGTCGGATTACCGTCGGTGCAGCCCTCTTCGATGTTAAGAAGTCAGGGCTTCACGTTACTCGCAATCTCTTCGACGAAGGGTTCGACGGCATTATCACTGACGTTGAAGCCTTCTGGCCTTTACAGTATGTTGCGATGAAGCTCAAAGCTGAAGAGTTCGAGGCTGAAGGTCACGCTGTCCACATATTTGGAAGGGATGAGCCCTATCCCCGACATAAGTACAAACCCTCCAAGGCCAAGAAGCACACGGTGGTCATAGATGCGAGACACGATGGCTCTGTGGAGATCACATCTGGACTGAAACTGACCGCCGAGGCTGAAGCGTTTGCGGCAGACTTGCCCGAAGCCGAGACGACTGAGCCTGAGACCAAGACCGATCTCTCCAAGAAACTCATGCTGGAGATGAACGAGCTTCGTTCCATGTCAGTGGCTCATGCTATTGCAATGGGCAATGCCACGGGGTTCATCACCCAAGCCGCAAATGTCATGATGATGTTCGGCGGTAACTTTAGCTCCAACGGAGGGAAGGGCCATCCTTATCACTGGAGCGAGGATCTGGCTGCGGAGCATTCAGGCTTCGGTCAGCTTGAGGAGGCCGCTTCAGCCATCTGTACTATCCTAAACATCGAAGTGCCGGAAGGAATATGGGCGTTAAACGCCATTGCCAATCCCGCAATTAATTCCAAATGGGATGAGGTCATTTATTCAGTCCTGAACATGGAACAAGAGCACGCAATCAAGCTCCAGGGGATCTTGGTGGCGTCCCACGCCGTCTTGGCTTCCGATACTTGGGCAGAAAATGATAGCATCAACATCGTTGAGGTTATTGGTGCTAGCCTGAATGATGAGGAAGAAGATGGCTTCTCAGCCAATCAGGATTGGGAGCTCAATGAGCGTACCATCGACAGCATCAGAAATCGGAATACATTGGAGCATCTTCTGATGCTTTGTGGAGAAGGCAGCTCGGATGGCTTCATTGCTGGATACAACAGCAAAACAAAGATCTCCGATCTAAAAAAATTGCTGATCAACTACACAGCATCCAACAGTGGGCGGAAAGCCCCATGGTTGTCATGGCTGGACTTCCCGGCAAAAGAACTAGGATGAAAAAAGGGCCAGGGGAAAAATCCTCTGGCCCAGTTTCGGAAAGCGTTTCGCCAGGGAGGCTGGCAACTAAGTCTCCCACATATCCTCAGTGAAATACAAGCCTTTGGTTTCTAACGTAATGCCGGGATCATTATGACTGCCGACGTTACGATAGGGCGTGTATCGGCTCTCTTCCATCTCCAACCAACCTTCTTTGATCCCCTTGTCTCTGTGAAGCGTGAAGACCATATCAGCGGTGAGCTTTAATCCCTCCCCGCCTCTGGTGTTACCGTCCTGGTTCAGCTGGGCTGCGGTCACGCACCAGATGTTATGCTCACGGACTAACCCAGCAAGCGTCTGACCCACTTCTTCAAGATGATCCGCTCTGTTTTCCCTATCTCCCCTGACCAGCTGGTAATAATCAAGGAAAAATCCTTCGATCTGATAGTCCGCAACTGCTTTTCCGACAAGCTCGCACAGTCTATCGATCGTGAGGTAGTAGGCGTCTGCATAAGTGATGTTATTCTTGGCAGTCTCTCCGTATCTCTTGATGTCATTCTTTAGCTCCCCGTCTCTGTGCTTTAGGAAGGCAATGGGATTGACCCCCAAAGCACGAGCGATATGCCGCTGTTCAATCTCAACCGCAGACATTTCACATGCGATCCATAGATGCGGTATAGAGGCTTCGTTGAGGTTATAAGACATGGTCCCCATAATAATGGTCTTACCAACCTTTTTGCGTGCCTGGAAACCGTAGAGCTTACTGGCATAGAGACCTCCTCCCATGCACTTATCCAGCCGATCCATTCCGGTACTGGAAACAATAGTGTCCTCTTCAGCAGATGATACGATGGTGTTCATCGTATCTTTCCGTGAGATTATTTTATAACCGATATTTTTAGCCATTCTTTGTATGCCTCTTCAGCCTGGGATTGGACGAGCATATCCAGCAGTGCGATGGCATCTGTCTCGTCTTGATTTTTCCCAACAGAAAAGCGTTGCAGCATCAACTCACTTAATCGGTCTTTTGATCCTGGCTTGAAGGCATCCTTACCCAGATGAAATTTCTTGATCTGGTTAGGGAGACACCAACCGTGATTGATACGATGTTCCTGTGCCACCAGTTGAATGGTGCCAACCATCGCAAGCTGTAGCCGTCCAGCGGTCATTGACCGTGGAGTAGGCATTTCAAATGCGATAAAGTCAGGGTTGTACCGTTCGATCACGGAACTCAGCTCCTTACGATAAAGGAGCAAAACCAACCCCGTTCCCGAAACTTTACGGAGGTCGATTGTCTCTGCACAGTAAGGTGACCATGACCGCCCGCTCTTTTCAGAGAAGGCGATTCCGGTGCTTCTTGCTGGATCTATTGTAAGAATTGAGTTCATATCACTGGCCTGTTGAGAACAGGTATAATACTATTTCCCCCCCAATGTGTCCAACGTGAGGTAGACAAAATGGCAGCTAAGAAGAAGGCCGTGGAGAAGGCCGTCAATAATCTTGAGCACTGGGAAGTGCTTGAGCGCACAGATCCCGCTTACACAAAGAAGTTCAACGCAGGCAGATTTAAGGGAACCGATATCAATGCCACGTATCGAATGCGACATCTCACAGAGCGATTTGGACCGGCTGGAAAAGGCTTTGGGTTCGACATTGGAACTCCGGTATTTTACGGCGATGGTGACCTTCAAGCAGTCACAATCTCAGCTGCCCTCTGGTGGATGGAGGCTGGAGTTAAACATACTGCCCCCCAACACTACGGAG
>TARA_R110000851_G_scaffold8264_2_pt1 | contig 10927 bp, 15 predicted proteins | sample TARA_R110000851 | Tara Oceans TARA_R110000851 (sample SAMEA4397627) | marine metagenome | biome: Polar Biome; feature: [DCM] deep chlorophyll maximum layer (ENVO:01000326); material: water (ENVO:00002006), including particulate matter (ENVO:01000060) such as... | depth 17 m | reverse complement strand
CGCCTTCTGCGCCCGGTATAAAGCACAAAATTAGCGGGATCGACAGCACGCCAGAAAACCATTCATCGCGCCAGCTTGACCGACTGCCCTCTGCCATAATGCGTTCATAATCGCTGACGCTGGTTTCCTTGCTCAACAGAATTTTTGCTTTAGCCTCTGCCTCTGTTAACTTTAATTGCGTTTCGGCTTGCGACTTGGCGGCTTTGTTTCTCAGCACGCCGCCTGCAAGTTCAACCAGCGGCCCTATCAATGCGCCGATCATGCTTCTTTATGCCCGACAGCGAAATAAGCACCGACCAACGCAGACAGCGCTAAATACTGAGCCATCAATATGCTTTCAGCGGCTTCCATGCGCGCAGGGTCATAGACCGTGGCGGCAGTGCAAATCAGCATCATGGACATTGCGCCCCAGCACATATAGCGACGATTGCGCTGATATATTTCAAAGTTCAAATGATGTTTTTCTTCTGTAGTCATTTAAAACCTCCCTGTATTCCTTGCATGATCTCGCCAATCGTCGGTCGTTTGTTCTTTGGTTGATATTTGCATTGGAAAACCTTTGGACACTGCGCCCAATCGCCAACGCCGCCAGTGTCAGTGACGTAGTGATAACCAAATGTTGAATTTTTGCCGCGATACACGCAGATTTTCTGACCTGATGGGTCGGTGATCCGCTTCCACAAATGACAAGAAATTGTGTCGGGTTTTAGCAATGAACTAGCCAGCGTGACAGACAGCACAAGCGCAGGGATCATAATGCCAAAGTCAGCAAGTAAATGCCGCCGCCCAATGTGCCTATAATTAAAAAACCAAGCGTGCCGATCACAGCGTTATTCGCGATCTGCCGTTTAGCTTCCATTTGGCGATATACTGTTTCCTCGCGCTCTTTGCGAATTGACCGACGCATCTGAAGCATTTCGTCATAGGTTCCAACTCCAAATCTAAAATCGAGCATAAACTTGATTTCTTTTTCCTTCTGTAAAAGTTGTTTGCGGCGCACAATTATATCAAGCGCCTCGCGCTCAATATTGGTTTCGCCGTGGCTCATTTTATCTAAGAGCGTTGGGTTTTTGCGCTGGCTTTCAGCTTTTGTTAAATCTGCGCAAGCCTCATACCAACTGCCGAGTTGGCTTGTGACGTCTTGTATTTCGCGGCCTGCACCGACCAACATTTTGACGCCTTTATAAGCCGCCTGAGCCGCCGCAAATGCTGTGACGGGATCAATCATGCTCAGTCTCGCTTATGCTTCTGGGCTGACCCGCTTTGGCACGCAATACGCCAACGCCCTGTCTTTGGGCGTCTCATATCCAAATCGTTTAACCAAAAGCTGCGCCGCAATTAAGCAGTTTTGCAAACTGGCAAACTCAACCTCTGCTATGATTTGCCGATCAGTTCCAATGCCTTGCCATAAAATCAAAATAAAGACGTATGTCACTGCATCTTTATCAAGATCGTAACGCACGTCAGCAAAATCGCGCCAGTGCTGGCAATCAGCACATTTTCAAGTTTTTTGATGCGCGTGAATAGCTCGCGGTGTTGAAGATGGACGGTCGTTTGCAAAGCAATCATGTCCTTTTCAAGCTGACCAACGCGGTCTGAAATATCAGGCATCTGGTGCAGTCGGCCATGTTATATCCCCCGGCAATTGGCTCGGCACGTCTCGCAATGCTTGCCGATAATCACGCCATGCGGTTGATATTGAAACGTCGCTCAGTGCGCGCCAATCGGTAGCAATTAGTAGTGCATCCCGTTCTTCACGGACAGCTACAGCAGAACGTGTGTCTGCACCGTCAGACCAAGCCTGTTCTTCTGCGTCACGGGCGGTTTCTTCGTCAGCAGTAAACTGAACCATTTGTCCGTTTATATTGTGGTATCTTGGCATTACTACTACCTCCTATGCGTTTTTGATTCCAAGCATTATAACTTCCCCTGAAGCTATGTTTCCACTGCTCCAATAAAATCTAATAGCATTTACTTGCGCCTCTTCTCTTCTCACAAAACCGGAATAATTATTCACTTGTGTCTGCCGTGGGCCTCCTTGGTCGCTGACCCAAACTCCGGTGTCGGTGGATACTTTGGTGAATTTTGTGGTGTGAGGATTATGTATAGTTATGATAGCATTCAAACCCTCGCTCGATTGGTTGCCTACTGTTGCCATAATAATCTCACCATAAGCCGCAACCTGTGAAGAAGCACCCGAAAGTCGTTGATTATAATCACTAGAGCCTGTGTCATAACTAGGGTTAGATGTGTCTGAGCTAGTTATTGCTCTTGGCTCTGCACTATCTGTGACAGGAAGAAAATCTATAAATCTGAATTCGTATGAATCATATTTAGAACTGTCAAATGCTGTAAAATCTACCGTTGCTGCATTAGATATCGCCCCAGAGGAAGCAATAAACTCTGTTCCACCGCCTCCGCCACTTGCTGCCGCCCAGCTAATGTCTGTTCCGTCGCTACTCAAAACTGTACCAGCACCGCCAGCCGCCAACCTAGACGTTGCACCGCTTGCATTTCCATACAGAATTGAACCGCGCGTGATTCCGTCAAGTTGGTTTATCTCTGCACCTGTCGCGCTGATTGCCGTTGAACCAAGCGTCAAACCCGCTGTTGTAATTGACTGCACAGCGTTGCCCGATTGGTCAAGCGTGGCAATTTCGATCCATGCAGAATTTGCCTCGTTTCGAATTTGTAATTTGTTTGTGTCCGTTTCATACCAGAATTGATTTGCGTATGTGGTCGAAGGTGCCGACGCGCCTGATGAATTTGACGCCAGCGCGACAAGTGCATTATTTAAATCCGTTCGCGTTGCCGGGAAACTCTGATTTGCAATATTAAAATCATGTTGAGACATTTATGATAGTTCCTTTCCAAAGCCTTTGGCGACGTAATCCAAAGTCACAGCGTTTGTGCTTGCTGACCCGGCTGTAAATGTGTTGATCGTGAAGCCAGTCCGGCTTTTGCTTGTGATTGTGTAGCGGTCGCCATCTGTCAGATTTGCAAGCGACAATCCAATAGCAGGGGTTGCTTTGAACGCTGTCGGAAATGTGACTGCTTTTGTGCCAGTAAACGTGATATCTGCCTGTGCCTCTGTTCGGTCGGGCATGTCAATGCTGGCGGAAAGCGCGCTGACGAGAGGAGTGACGTTTGTATCTGTTGACGTCATCAGCAAACGAAATTGCAACGCTCTAGCGGCCACGTCAGCCACCGTGAACGCTGACCAATCTGTGTAGGTTGGCGTGCCTGTTGGATCATCGTCAGTATGCCGCATTTCAACAGAAACAGACACGTCGTTGAACGCAGTTGGATCGCCGTCGAATACGCCAGCGCGGCTGTCAAATTGACCAGTTGCAAGGTCCATTGTGTCAGTGACGTCGAACCGCTCCATTGTCACGTTGTTCGTCAAACGGCTTGTGTATTTTTGCCCAAGATCTAGGTTGTTTGCAAAATAATAAATGCCTGACGACGTAAAGCCGCCGGGGTTGCCGTCAAAGTCACCTGCGCGGTCATCAAAGTTGCCTGTTACCGCGTCAAACTTTGTCGAAACATCCAACTCTAATTTGCCAGATGAATTTAAAACCACGTCAGATTTCACGCCTGTAAAACTTGGATTTTCGGTTAACGTTGCAACCACATTCAGATCATCAATATCAACGTTTGTGATGACAAAGCTGGCGGCGTTTTCACTGACGTTTGACCCGCTGGTTGTATCGTCCACCGCCTTGATGAAATAGGTTCCTGACGCCGCTGGCACAGCCAAACTTGATGAACTGCTGACCACTTGCGCCAAATCTTCAGCCGCAGAATAAGTCGCTCCGCTTGTCAGATTTGAGTATCTAATGATGTAGTGCGCCAAATCAAGATCAGTCACAGGCGTCCAGTTTAAATGCAGAGTTGATCCGACAGTTTGCCCGTCGAAATTTGTCACGTCGGCAGGCACAATGCCTAGTGCATCAACATAGAAATTTGACACTGTGTTAAACTCGCCGCGCACGCCCAGCGCATTGATTGCTCTGGCTCGCACGTCGTAAAATCCGTCAACGACGCCAAAACTTTCAGCGCGCACTGTGCCAGTGTAACCGCTTGAAACAGACAGCGGAGAATAATTTGTGTCGCTTGATTTCTTAAATTGCGCTTCAACAGAATCAATTAAATCGCTTGATGCGGTAATATCTGCAAGTAAAACCGACATTACTTTTCCGCGCACAATGCGCAACTCGCTGCTTAAACTAATGCCGACGCTTGGCACCTCAAAAGGCGACAGCAATGTTGTGTTGTCGCGCTCATACACTAGGCCATCATCAACCTCATCATAAATGCTGGCGGCAGTTTCTTTCAGCGTCATATCGACTTCAAAACCAAGCTGATCGCCCAAGCCAAACGTCCACTCAGCAACTTGAAACAGCTTGCTTGACCACCCAAAACGCTCGTTTGTGATTGTGACTGTGTCGCCAACTTGCAACGCAAGCGCGCGCATTCCAAATGATGCTTTGACCGTCAATTGCTGACGATTGCTTTCGAGCATAATTCGGGCAATCCTGCGCGCCTCAATCGAATTGTCTGTAAATGGTAGTTCGACGTCAGCGGCACTGGCTTGACCGTTGTCTGCCGTCACATATTCAGGATTAGTGACAGGCGGGAAATCTGTTACCTGGTAATTACTTTCATCTCCTTTGAACGTGCCTTTTATTTCGTTAAAATTATCGCGGCGAGAATGCCGAGTAGAAACTGTAATACCGCTGCGAAGATCGTTTTCATCAATCGAGAATACCGACGCGGTGAATGCGCCGGCCTTAATGCGCCATTTGCCTTGGGCGTACCAAAGCGTCCCAAACATTGATGATAAAATGTTTTCAAGGAACTCACCCGGCTGGATTGCAGTCGTAAATGCGCCGTTGGCGGTGTATCGTGTTGTGCTGGCGGTTGTGTTGGTCTGATCGCAAATATTTGCCGCCGTTGTGACTGACGTGTCATCAATGTTGGCCGCAGCCTCGCCAAGTCCATAGCCTGATGACAATATATAATCACGCACGCAAAGCGCTGGATTGTCCGACCAAGCGGTTGCACTTGACCGCGGGTCATAAACTTTTTTGCCTTTTATAACCGCCGTAATTTGGGGCAAGCCGTTTGGAAATTTATCTGCATCATAAGTGAATTTGCAGTATAAATACGCAATTCCGCGCAACCTGTGATCAGCGGTCCAATCTGTGACTGCGCTGACCAGCCCTGCGTCTGCTGATTGATCAGCCGCGCCAAGGTGCGTTTTAATGTTAATAAACCCGTTGTATCTTGATGGGCTTGTGACGTTTCCATTACCGTCAACCGTTGCAGCCTCGTCGTTGATGTAAATAGTCTCAAACTCTTCGATTTCATGGCCTGCAAAGCCAAGCACGCGGTGCAGAAATTTATTGTCGTCGCCCGTTGTGTGATCAAACAAGCGCGCGCCACCAACCCGCATTTTTCCATAGATAATCTGATGATCAAGTGCCGACCCTGACGCTGTCACAGTGTAACCGCGATTTGAAGCCTCGCCAGTGCTTGCCGCGCCCGTTGCGGCCGCGTTTCCAAATTTTGGTTTTGGCGACAGCGCTGACAACACAAAACTTGTCACCACGCTCCGTATAATCATCCCGACCAGTTTGGTTTGTATAAAATGAACCGCTGCAGCTTTAAAGCCAGCAACCGAAAACACTGTTGCGGAAACTGCCATTAGTTATCACCCAGAAATTTAGTGTAAACTCGCTCGGCCTGTTCAAACCCAAGCCGTTTAAGTACCGAGTCAAATGGGCGATGAACTTTTGTGTTGATTGCCATTACACTCACCCCATCGTCCCGCAAACACCGCTCTGCAAATTTAATCAATCCAAGACCAGCCCAGCCTCGCCGCGCGATTGGTGATAAATACAACACATCATTTGCCGCAAAAACGTGATCCATATAGTGCGGGTTTCGAGCATTGACCGTTACGAAATAACCGACCAATTTGCCCTTAAGTCGCGCTGTGAAGATGGATAGCTGACCAGATGCTTCAAGCGCCTCATACGCATCCCAATCTGGGTTAAGTTTGATTTTGCTTTTGTGCATGGCAATCTCTTGCCAGTGTTGCTCAATTAAAACCTGCGCCTCTCCTTGGCATTGAACTAAAAACTCTTGCGCAAATTTAACCTGCACTGCGACCCCAGACAATTTCTTTGTCTTGCAAATCTTCGACAAAATCCAAACCAAGATCACCGGGGTAAATTGACTTTTGATAAGCACTGGTAAATCGTGAAGTGCGCGCGCGCTCCAAATCAATCAATTTGTTCTCAACAGCCAGTTCAATCGTTGACGATTCAACATCTTCTTGAATGTTCATTTGATCCATGTAACCGGAAAAAATCTTGAGCAGGCTGGTTTGCGCACTGTCCGGATTTATTCCAAAATAAAGATTGCAAATGCGGCCCTGATACGGCTCGGTCAGTGCTAAGGCGATGATCTCTGTTGGCACGCCCGACATGCTTAAAACAGCACCCCTGACGCCCAAATCCGAAGTTTCTTCAACGGCTGAAACGTTAAGAAGTGATCCAGCACCAGCCCAATCATTGCCCTCATATGAAAGCGTTCCAAGACCCGTCCACAAACGCAAAACTTTGCTGCCATCAAATAACAATTCGACAGCAAAAAACGGCTTTATGACGTCATCGTCAAGCGCGTTTAATATTGCAGTGCTAATATCGCGGCTCATCTAAATTGCCTCAATGGCTGCAAATGTAATTCCATAAACTGCCATCTCGTTTATGTTCCAGACAGTTTCATTCGTTTGAAGTCGGAATATTCCTTTTGTTGATTGCACAGTGACCGCCGCGTCATTCGCAATCGTCGTGCGAACATTCGGCCAGACATCAACAGTTATTTGACCAGTGCCATTTGTGTTTGCATCGGCCAAAACTTTGAAAAGTTGTTGCGTCGGGCCTGTTCCGATTTGCAAATAATCGCCAGCTTTTAAATAGCCAGTTTGGTTTTGGACGCCGCCATCCATTATGATTTCTGAGCCGCTTGTAAGCGCGCCATTAATTGAAATGTTATCTGCATTGCGCGCCGAACCCCTAGGCGTTTCTGCCATTGGATCACCAAGATTAAATGTGCCAACTTGGCCGCGCAATGCAATTAAAAAAGAAATCCATTCTTCAGCGGCTGCGCGTTTCATGGCTGGCAAGGTGACGGTCGCTTGCCACATTTTTCCTGCAAATTCTTGCGCCTGACCTGCGAATGTAAATGGCGATCTGCTATAGCTGACTGCGTTTGTTGCGGTCAATTCAATTGATCTGATATTAGTGACGGTCGGCATTGCCAGCGGGTATGAAATGGTCATGCCATTGCCCTCCCGAATGATCCACCGCGTCGCTTTGCATCCAAAACAGCCGCCTTTGCGTTATCTGCGATTTCCGGCATCATGCCCTTAATCTCGGCTCGCACAGTCTGTTGCACGCCAGTGCTGATGTTGATGTTCTGAACGACCGTGACAGCCTCGCCATTGCCAGCCATGCGGGTTTGCGCGGGTGATAATATCCTGCCGTTCTGCGCAGGCACAAATAATTCACGCCCACTTTCGCCTGTCATGTAAGCGTTGCCGCCCTGCACGCTGCCACCGCCTGCGCGTGTGCCTGACAGCACAGAACTTAAAAACCCGCCAACGCCGCCGCCCATTGCCGACTTTGCCGCGTTGACCATTTCTTGCACGACCAGAACGCGGTACAAGTCACTTACGATTTGCGCGGTCATTGATTTGAACGCGTCTTTCAGGCTCATTGTGCCGCTGACCAACCCCATCATGCTGCTCTCAATACTGCTTTCAACAGTCTCAAAAACAGATGCAAACTTGCTGGCCTCGCGCCGCGCCTTTTGCATTTCTTGACGTGCTTGATCGATCAGCGCGTTTGACTGATCTTGCGAAATTCTGCCGCTGTCTAACTCATCGTTAATGATGTGAAGCTGCTCGGCGTATTTAATAGTTGCATCAACTGCCGGGTTGAGCGACCGCACCAAATCCTCATAGGCGTTGACTTGATCACGAGTTGCGTCTGATGTCTTTTTGTCGTTAAATTTAATGCCTTTGTCATTTTTAAAAAGAGAATGGTTTTCAGGACGTAATCTCGGTCTGACTAGCGGCGTGCCTTCAGTTATGGTTAATTTCAACGGGCCTTTATTTGCATTAGGGTCTACGGTCTTATCTTTGCCGCCAAGATGCTTACCAGCCGAATCTTGCAAAATGCCATCAACAGCGCCTGCACGCGGAGTGCGTATATCAGTATCACCGCGCAATTGACCAAGTACGTCGCCAATGACTGCCGCGCCAGATGCTGCAGATGACAATACGCCCAATAATTTTTCAATCGCTGGGATACCTGTGTTAATGATAAAGTCAGTCAAATTCTCCAACTCATCCTGATTGTTGATCAGCATGTCTGTGAAACTTGTTTGAATAGTCGTGCCGAGCACATCTAGTTTTGCGTCAAGTGCCGCTGCGCCTGCAACGGTTTCGTTTGACATAATTGCGCCAGCGTCTCGCGCTTGCTTGCCGATCTCCTTAAACCCAGCTGCATTATTGCGTAAAAGCGGCACAAGCGCGGTTGCGTCAGATGCCATTGCTTCCATGAAGAACGTAAAATCTTGCTGGTTTGCGCCAGCCTTTTCAAGCGTGCTGGCATAAAGCTGCAACGCTTGCGGTCCTGATAAATCGCGAAATTGATCCGCAGTGACGCCGACCAGCGGCGCGACCTGCTCAAAGAAATCCTTCATAGGACCGCCGCCAGTTGCAAGAAAATCACCGACGCGGTCATTCATATCTTTAATAATATCTGACAGTTTGTTTTGATCGATGCCGACCGTTTTGGCGGCAAATGCCAACTCTTGAAAGTCTTCAGCGGTCGTGCCTGCAATGCGTGCCAAGTCGGCAATCTCTTTGCCCAGCGTGATAGCGTTTCTTGCCGCACCAACGCTGACCGCCGCCGCAATAATTGGCGCAAGCCGCTTGGCCGCTTTGCCTAAACTGTCAAATGATTTAGACGTGCGGCTTAGATTTTGCTGCGATTTTTTTGCAAATCTGTTGACGTTTTTTGTGCTGCGATCAAGCGCCTTTGTCAGCGCCTTATCTTGCGCAGATAAAATGATATTAAGCTGTTCGGCGCTGATTGCCATTGGCTGCAGCCTCCATCATTTGGTTCAATTCTGCTTTTGTCGGCGCGCCTGATCCCGGCGTTGCGGGTTCGTGCGCTTCTTGCCATCCTTGAAATACAAGGAAAGCATCCTTTGGGATCATATCGCGAATATCGTCAGGTTTAAGACCAGCGATAATTCCGTTTTTAATCATCTGCCGCACTTTTAAGCGGCGAGGCTTTTCGCTGACTTTTTTTTTGATGTTTCATCGTTTACGTCGGGCATAAACGCCACGCCCAAAACTGCTTGCGCAATCTGATAAAAGCGCAAAAGGCTTTCTGGCCCAGCCGCTTGGATTATTGCATCGGCCTCGGCGTCTTTTTTGCCACCGCCGACCAAGCCAAGCGCCAGCAAGTCGCGCACTTCTTTTGAATTTGGCTTTTGACCGCGATCAAAGAACCCTTCCCATAATTCAAAGATGCCCCTGTGCTTATCTTCGAAACGTTCAATTTCGCGGTTACGCAAAACAAATGAGTAAGAGGCGCCACCGATTGTTTCGACAACGCCTCCTCGCGGTGCTTCAGCGGTTATCATTAATCAGCGACAAATGTAACCAATGTTGAAGATGAGAGGCTGATTGAAAACGTCACAGCGCCTTCAGTCTCGCCGCCCATCTCGAAACTATCAACGTGAAACGCGCCATAATATGCGCCAAAACTTGGCACAGTGATTTTGATATTTCTGATCGGGCTTGCCGAGAGAACTAGCGTGTTCATTGCATCCAAGCTGGTCGTGCCAGCAAAAATGCCATCGCCTGATATAGTCATCTGTTTCAGACCAGACAGGCTTTCCGACCAAATCACGCCAGCTTCAGCGCCATTGACTGGCGTTGTTGCGTCAATTGGGCTGTTGTTGATTGTTAATGATTTTGAATTGATGCCTGCGATAGTTGTATAAGTGTCGTTTGCGTTTGCATCGCCATCGGCCTCTGTGCCTAGACCCAGCAATAAGCCGCGACCTAACTGTTTTGCCATAATCACGGCTCCTTCTGTTGGGATATGGACGTCATCTCGACGTTCAAAAGCGGGTGCCTAAGCCGCAGAAAGGCGGTGAAAACCTAAGCGGTTTCCATCATCACATTGAACGAAATATATGCCGTATAGCCTCGGCCATCGGCATCGCGTTCACCGAAATAATCATCAAAAATAAGTTCGATCAGGTTAAACCCTGTCGTTGTTACGCTGGTCTCTTGCCTATGCAGTGCAGCCCTGACAGCCTCAACAACTTGCGTGGCCTCAACGCGACCTGACGCGCTACGCGAATGTGCGCGCATAGTCAGGTCAACCCGCGCGCCTGTCTTGTCATCGACGTCAAATATGCGTGGCTGCACCTCAACAAAACGCAAATACGGAAACACAACATCGGCAGGCGGCTCGTCATATACGCGCGTTGATATCAGCGCGGTCAAATCGCTATAATTGATCAGCCGCGTGCGGATACCTTTCTGCAGCGCAAGTCCAAAGCCGTCGGCCATTATGCTTTCTCCATTCCGATTTTAATAGCGCGTTTAATTGCGCGCTGAAATTTATCGCCAATGAAATTTCGTGTTGTTTGGATATATTGATAACCCTGCATTGATCCGCGATCTTTGCGGGTTGCGCCATAACTTATGCTGACCTGCCTAATTGCGCTTTCTTTGGTGCCTCTGTTGAAGTTTACAAATCCAAGCACACCGCTTTCGTTGACCATGACGTGACTGCTAATTGCCGCAATCGTTTCGCCGTCCTTTTTA
>TARA_R110000851_G_scaffold175324_2_pt1 | contig 10944 bp, 20 predicted proteins | sample TARA_R110000851 | Tara Oceans TARA_R110000851 (sample SAMEA4397627) | marine metagenome | biome: Polar Biome; feature: [DCM] deep chlorophyll maximum layer (ENVO:01000326); material: water (ENVO:00002006), including particulate matter (ENVO:01000060) such as... | depth 17 m | reverse complement strand
GAAATTGTATGCGAAATACATAAAGTTAGTAATTTGGTCAGTTCCCATAATTGTTAGTGTTTTAAGTTGTCGAGGAATAGCCCTCTACCACCAAATCCCCACTCTAATTACAGAGTGAGGGTGGTGGTTGGTTAACCTTCGATTTACTTTAAATACTTGTCACATGCTCTCCATACTTCATCTTCAGTCATATCTACAATTATTGGAGACATCAACTTGCAGCTATCATCGTGATCTATTGCCTTAACCGAATGACATATCTCATGTGCTACTAATGGCAGTAATTTTGCCCTACTTTTTTCTGCCCAATCTCCTCGTATATGTACATAGTTTTGTCCCATTCCTGCATAACCAATTACATTATGCCATCCATCATGACTTTTTACCCCATGTACTCTATCTACGATTCTGATTATTTGTCTTGGGATATCATATCTATTCTTGAATTCATAGATGATTGTCATTACTGCTCTTCTTAGCTTGTAGGTATCATCATTCATATCTCTATTGCTGAATCCCTTTGTTGCCCTTTTTCCATTTCTCATGATTTTTTGTGTTTTAGTGAGTAAATTTATTCCCATTCTGAGGGTTATTATAAATTAGAGTGTTTCAAATATTATTTCTTTTGTGTCTATATCAAATAAGACTTGGTACACTTCTATCCACTCTTCAGTTAGGTTTACTACTATAACATCGTCTTCGCAATAGTGAGACAAACATACTTGATTTGTTAACTCTAAGTCTTCGCCATAGCTTAATTCAGTTAAGTCTTCAATGTTTACTAACTTAATAGCTTTTTCAATTTCACTTCTTTGTTGTTGTGTTAGATTTTCAAGTGTATTCATAATTTATTGATTTATTATAATTGTTTTAAGTTAAGACGCACCTTTGTGCGTTTCGTCCTTCTTGGACTCGTCAGTTAACTACATTCATCATTGTCGGGAAAGAATGATTCATCTAGACCATCAGCACTACCCCATATCCCTTGCTGTTGCCAATATCCAAGCATCTCAGCAGCTAATTCCTTATTTCTGCCCTCTGCCATCTCATCATAATTAAGATGCAATAAGAATGATAGTATTTCCTTTTTTTCTCTAGTTAATCTCATTGTAATTGTTAGTGTTTTATATATGTTAAAAAAAGTTAATATGTATAGCTCTTTAGCCGTTCCATACATCTAAGATATAACGAATTGTTGATAAATTATAGTAAATATGTATCTACACATAATTAATGTTTATAAAACTCTCATTATCAATAGGTTATATCGACATATTTTTTTAAAAAAATATATTGAACATTAGGATATTGGGGTTATCGAGGATGGATTAAGAGACATCTCAGTATGTCTTCTTCTCTTCTCTTCTCTTCTCTCATCTGATAGGCAATAGCTAGTGATAGCAATTAGTGATAGCAGCAGCAGCAATAGCAGCAGCAGCAGCAGCAGCAATAGCAGCTAGGCATTACCTATCATTAGTAGTAGCAGCAGCAGCTAGTAATAACCCTCTAGAAAAAGCCAAAATAATCGCAAAGGAAATCGCAAAATCCAAATCAGCAACAAGAAAAAATCAGTTTCTAAAATCAAAATTAATTTCAACAAGCTATTATAGCCCTAAGGTTCTAAGTATCTAATAATTTTTTATTATCTTTGTACTATCACAAAACGAAAGCTATGAATAAATTTACAGGACTCACACCGAGTCAACAGGGATATAAGGTAAAGGACGGCAGGTTAATGAACCTAGCACCAGACGGACAGACAGGTATTGCCCAGGCGGCAAACATGCGAAGGTCTATAAGGAACGCCAAGAAGATAAACCAAATAGCAGAGGGTATAGTCGCTGCTGAGAGGAGAAAGAATATGTTCCCCTAAGAGTAATTTCCATTGTTCTATTTTTTGATTGAATACAAGGGGCTTCTAACGAGGCCTCTTTTTTTATACCAATAACTACAGTAGTGTCTAATAACAGTCACCACCAAACAGTTTAGTCATAACTTTAGTCATTCTCTAACTTATTGATTTATAGTTTTTTATATTCTATTTATATTCTTTATGACTTAAATGACAAGAAAAAGTAATAAATATAAATAAAAGAAAAAGAAAGAAAGAGAAAATATATAAAGAGTAGTATATAGAAATTTACACCGTCATTCGTCACATAGTTTTTTTATTCCTGTTTAGTTGCTAGGTGAAATAAAAAATGTATATTTGCGTACAATCAAATTCAATCATATGTCAACAAGTGGATACATTCCAAAAGACCTGCACTTCGACAAGCAGGGTAGAGACAAGCTAATAAGCGGCATCTCTAAAATTTCAAGAGCAGTAAAGAGTACACTAGGCCCAAGGGGTAAGACGGTTCTTGTGGAGTCGCCTGAGCATCTGAGGGGCATGACCATCACCAAGGACGGTGTAACGGTTGCGGCATCAATATTCCTAGACGACCCTATAGAGAACCTAGCCATACAGATGATGAAGGACGCTGCACAGCGTACTGCCAACTCAGCGGGTGACGGGACTACTACGGCCATTGTACTGGCAGAGGCCTTTGTAAAGGCTGGGAGCGAACACATAACACCAAACAACAACACGACACAGGTTGTGCGTGACGTGAACGAGATAGTACAGGACGTTGTAAGGACACTGACGAAGGACTCCAAAAAGATAACAAAGAAGGGACTGCTAAACGTGGCGAAGATATCAGCGAACAACGACTCCGAGGTGGGGCAGCTAATCTTCGACGCATACGACAAGGTAGGAAGGGATGGCATAGTAACGGTTGAAAAGTCGATGAGCCACAAGACATATGCAGAGGTGACCAATGGTATAAAGATCGACAGGGGCTACACGTCTAACCTTTTCATAAACAACCAGAAGAAGGACGAGTGTATACTTGAGGACGTGAGGATACTGGTATGCGACCAGGAGATAAGCAACATACTACAGATAGAGTCTGTGCTAAAGCCGATCATACAGAACAACGAGAAGCTTTTGATAATAGCGGACTGTGGTCAGAACGTGGTGAACACATTCGCAGCCAACGTTGTGAGGAACAACCTGAAGCTGTGTAACATTGCACCGCCATCGTTTGGTTACAAGAAGAACGAGCTGATGCAGGACATTGCTGCAACGGTTGGTGCTAAGTACTTCTCTGAGCAGACTGGGGACGACCTCAGTATACTTAGGCTAGAGGACTTAGGTTTCGCTGACAAGATCATAGTGGGCAAGACCTCATCCGTTCTGATAAAGAACGCAGAGCCGTCTGAGGAGATGCGTACACGGATAGCCGAGCTAAGGGTTCAGCAGGAGAACACTACGGACACTGTGTCAAGGAAGTTTATTGACGAGCGTATTGCGAGCCTTGCTGGTGCTATAGGCTGCATCTACGTAGGCGGTAACTCAGACGTGGAGCAGAAGGAGAAGTTTGACAGGGTGGACGACTCGGTGTGTGCAGTAAGATCCGCACTTGAGGAGGGCATAGTTGCAGGAGGGGGCATAGCCCTGTACCAGATAGCCAACAGCCTTGAGAACAAGAACAGCGACTCGCTGGACTACTCGACCGCATACGCCATAGTACGTGACGCACTACGCACACCGATAAGGCAGATACTTATAAACGCAGGCATAAGCCCAGAGGACGTGCTTGGTGTTGTTGACGCAGACAACGCTGAGAATAAGAACGCAGGGTTTGACGTGAAGAACGAGAGGTACGGTGACATGTTCAAGCTTGGTGTGATTGACCCGCTGAAGGTCACAAGGAACGCACTACTCAACGCAAGCAGCGTTGCGACAACCATACTGTCAACGAACGCAATCGTAACACACAAGAGGGTAACATCATGATACTAGACAGCATAATTGAATGGGTAGGAGACGACAGCGTACTGAAGGCAGACGGGTTTGACAGTGCGGTTATTGGTATAGCAGACGACTCTGGTAGGTTAATATACTCGGTGTCCAAGTGCATAAAGGTTCTTATGACCCCAGAGTGGGGCATGAACATGGAGGATGCGTACGAGTACTTTGACTTTAACATAAGGTGTGCATACGTGGGTGAACAGACACCGATATGGTGCAACGATGACATGTAAACACTGGCGACTATGTTAAGAGGATTAAGGTATAAAATAATAACCGCACTTATACTCACCCTTTCCGTTATAGGCAGGGGGCAGCTCAACAGCAACATATGGAAGTCATCAGCCTCTCAGTTTTTTTCTGGAGCTGCTGACGGAGCAAACCAAGCCTATCTATTCCACTACGACAACAGCGGTAAGTTTGAGAAGTGGGGTATAAGACCAAACGAGGAGGCATGGAAGAATAAGTGGGTTGTAGACCCAGACGGAAATGTTAGGGTAGGTACTGAAAGGTTTTGGCTTTCTAGCAGGTCACTGGTTTTTGTTACCGACTTTCATCACGCAACAAGGTTTGTGAAACACAGGCTTACTGAGTCATCTATGCTATACTATGCATTTGGGCATGGCTCTAAGAGGAAGCAGTGGTACTGGTACGTGGCTGACTTTTCTATAATGTTCACGGTTAGGTCACTTGGTTTCTATACCACCTACAATGTTATATTCAAATAAAAATTATACAAAATGAAGCCAATAGGGAAGTACATAGTGATCACAAAGGTAGAGGCCGAGGTCAAGACCGAGTCAGGCATACTGCTGTCCGCAGAGGACGTGGGTGCTATGAGGTATCACCAGGCCGTGGTAGTGAAGCCAGGCACTCTTGTTGAACACATCAAGGAGGGTGACGAGATATACTACGACAAGGCGGCTGGGCATTCGATGCTCATAAGCGACAAGATATACACGGTTATAAGCGAGAGGGACGTGGTCGTTGTTATCTAGCGATCCTTCCTTATCTCCTTGTTGATCTTCTTCATCTGGTTTCGGAACACCTTGTCCCTGAACTTGACATCGTGTTTAAACACGGGGTTGTTCACGTAGTTCTCTGGGAACTCCTCACCGTTTAGCTTTCCGTATATGTTGCTAACCATCCTCTTACCCTTGTACGTAAGCTCGTATAGGGCAGCTTCTTTCCCCTTCTTGTTCCTCCACTTGTGTATCCACCCCTGCTTTATAAGCTTATAGAACCTGTTCTTATCCCAGCTCATTATCTCCTGGTACTCCTCGAACTTTGTCTTGTTGAAAAGATGCTCGCTGTACAGGAACATCATCATCTCGATGTCAGCGGTTGTGACATCGTACTTCCTTTTTGCCCAGTACTTTACCACGCTCCAGTACTTTAGGTAGTCGTGTTCTGGCTGCTTGCGTGAGGTGTTCCTAACAGTTACGCCCATAAAACATTTAATTTAATTTATTACTTTTGTAAATATACAAAACTAATAGAATGAAACAATCTGACGTTAAGGAAATCATCATACACTGCTCCGCTACGAGGGAGGGTGATGATTCTGTGAACTCAGAGGTTATTGACAGGTGGCACAAGGAGAGGGGTTGGCAAGGCATCGGATACCACTACGTGGTACTGATGGACGGCACTATAGAGACGGGACGTATGGTAGACCAGTGTGGCGCACACACCAGGGGACACAACTGTAAGTCTGTAGGCGTGTGCTACATAGGGGGCGTAGAGTCTGACGGCAAGACACCGAAGGACACCAGGACGCCAGAGCAGATAGGGTCACTATTAGAGTTGTTACTGGTACTTCGCAAGATGTATCCAGGTGCAAAAATTTATAGCCATGGAGACTTTGCAGCGAAAGCCTGCCCAAGTTTTGATGCGACAGGAGAGTATATTTACATTTAAAATTATAAACCAATGATGTACGGCAAGAAGACAGTTACAAAGAAGAAGGGATACGGTGGCAAGGCTGCCCCTAAGAAGACAACTAAAAAAATGGTTGTGAAAACCAAAAGAGGCAAGAGGTAGTGGAAAAGGAAAGAAAGGAAATAAAGGCTCTTGAGGAGCTTAAGGGAAAGACCACTGACTTTGAGGAGCAGATGGATATTGCCGACAGGATACACAACCTCAAGATGAAAATAAACGGAGTAAAGCCAAGTCACAGTTACGTTGACTGCATTGGTTGCGGATCATAGATATGGCAAGTTTGGCAAGTTTGGCAAGTTTGGGGTTGATGATTTTAATAATTAAAATATTAGTATATTTGCATTAAATAATTTATTATGAAACAAGGATACAACTCAAGACTCGATGAGTCACTTGGAGCAAGGAACGGAAAGAAGTCTCAGTCAATGAAATCAAGACGAGACGAGAGCAAGGGAATGTCCAAGAAGGAGTCTGGGCATGCATACGGTGGTGACAAGTCTATGAGCTACGGACACAAGTGCATAAAGGACGGCAAGGTTAAGGATCACTTAGGTAAACTTATAAAGAAGTAATGGGAAAATTATTAATAAGGATGGGCCTATGGGTTCAAGAATTTTGGTGCAGGACTCAGTGTAACTGGAACTGCCTAATGCTTAACTTAATGTTTGACGTAACAAGATGTCCAAATGCCGACTGTAATTGTGAAAAAAAATAAGTCAAGGGGATTGGGAGACTCAATCCAGAAGATAACAAAGGCAACAGGTATACATACCGTTGTAGAAAAAGTAAGCAAGGCTATGGGCAAGGACTGTGGCTGTGCTTCAAGGAGAGACACGTTGAACCGTAAGTTTCCTTACAAGAAAGATTAACAAGAGATTTTTAACCCTCTAATATAAAAGGATGGCATACCCAAAGATTACAGTTAACACTGGCATGACACTACAGGTTGTGGGCAGTGACTCAATTCCAATACCAGCTGCAGACCTGCCAGTTTTATCTGGAACAACAACAGCCGCTACTGCAAATAAACTTGTAGATGTTGGAGCTGACTTTTCTAATGTAAGTGTAGGTGATATTATTTATAACACTACAGACAGTTCTGTTGCTACAGTAACAGCAATAGATACATCAACAATATTATCAGTAAGTGAAGATATATTTACTTCACCTGAGAACTATACTATTTTCTTGGGAGGCCCTAACGGATCTTCAAGGATAAAGTCATCCGAGGGGTGCTTACTATACGTGGGTAGCAGTGAGGCCACTATGACTGCAGCAAGCTCTTACGTGAACGTGACGGTAAAGACTGTGTCAGGAAGTGACGTAACATTCTCTAACTTCCCTGTAGGAGAGTACCTACCAGTACAAGTGATCCAACTGTATACAACTGGAACATCAGCTGCTGCAGAGAACAACTGTGTAGCAATATGGTAACAACTCTAGACAATCAGAACAATACTTGGTCAGGCCAATTGGTGATTACATATACCTACGTAAAATGAATGCTTGGATGTCAGATATAAAACTATACCTACTGAATGCAAGCACATTCGCAATATCCTTAACGACTATTGACATGACACTAAAGCTGGTGTTGTTAGTGGTATCCATAGGCTATACGATAAACAAGTGGCTGTTATTACACAATAGAGACGATCAAGAAACAAACAAGTAAATGATCGTAACTAATGCCAAAGAAAAAATTCAAAGAGACCACAATAGGTAAGATCCTACTGGGGGCTGCGCACATAATAAACCCAGGACTAGGTAAGGTTCTTGACGGGGTTGTGTCACCCAAGGATGCTATTTCAGAGATAACTAAGGCTGATATTTCTACTGAGGACAAGATAAAGCTTCAGCAGATGATATACGACTACCAGAACACTGAGCTTCAGGAGGTAACTAAGAGGTGGTCTTCGGACATGGCAAGCGACAACGCACTGTCTAAGTCTATCAGGCCACTGACGTTAGCCTTCGTGGTACTAAGCACGGTCATACTTATTTTCATTGACTCAGGATTTATTAACTTTACGGTTGACAACGAGTGGAAGGATTTATTAAAGATGCTTCTCCTAACAATAGTTGCCGCCTACTTTGGTGGCAGGTCGTATGAGAAGGGCAAGGCAATAACTAAATAAGATTAATGGCAAAGATAGCAACATACGAACTAGACACTAACGTAGTAGCAGCAGACAAGTGGATTGGGTCTGACTCTCAAAATTCTTGGCAGACCAAGAACTTTACCGCTGGTGATGTTGCTGACTTCATAAACAAAAAGGCAATCCAGAGTCAGCTACTGAGGTACACCTACCAAAACGAGGGGGACAGGAGGGATGCAACTGTGAGCTTCGATCCATACGGAGCTGACCAGGTTCTGTTTAGTTCTATAAACTCATTCACTCTGAGTAATTTTGACGCATACAGCTTAAACTCAAACCCACCTGTTGATATATCTACGTTATATAAATCACCGTTTACAGGTAGTGAGGTACTAATGACGCAGTGCAACGACATGAGTCAGTGGGCAATATTTGAGTGGGACTCACAGGAAGCTAACCTTGGTGATAATAACTTTTCTAATATTTTCCTTACGTACAAGGCGGGGAAGGGGAGCATAGATGTGGGACAAGATTATTTTATATCTTTGCTTACGTACCAAGTAGGTGAGACAGTAGACAAGAACTTTGTGTACACACAGAATGTAGCTTCTAATACATGGGTAGTTACCCACAACTTAAATAAGTTTCCGTCTGTGTCTGTGGTGGACTCTGCTAATACGTTAGTAAACGGACAGGTAGAGTATAACAATATAAACGAAGTAACAATATCATTTAGGGCTGCCTTTACAGGAAAGGCATTTTTTAATTAAGAACAAGTAATACCATGGCAATAAGATTCCTATCCAACGTTGACTTAACAAACGGAGAGTTACAGAACTTCAAGGTTCAGAACCTAGCAGCCGACCCGTCTGTGACTGGAGAGGGTCAGATGATATACAGGACGGATACCAACCAGATGAAGTACTATGACGGTAGTAACTGGCAGGTAATAAGTGTAACAGGGGGTGACATTACTGACGTAAACGGAGGCACGTATATAACCACCGTAAACTCAGGAGGGCCTATAGTTACAGTCAACCACGATGATACAACACGAAATGACACGACAACCAGTATTACTCCTATTTTTGGAGGGAGCTTTACCGCAATAGACACCGTAACCACTAATACTACGGGACACGTTACTGGAATTAGGCTGCAGACCGTTAATCTGTCTGCTCAGGTATACACGTGGAACTTAACTGCTGACAGTGGAACTAACCAAACTATATCAAACGGGAACACGGTAGACATAGCTGGGGGTACAGGACTGACATCTCTTGTTTCAAACACAGACACGGTAACAATAAGCCTTGACGACACCGCTGTAACAGCGGGTACTTATACATCCGCTGATATTACAGTTGATGCACAGGGTAGGATTACTGCTGCTGCTGATGGAGGTGCAGGTACAATGAGTAGCTGGGAACTAGCTGGAGAGTCGGGTACGCCACAGGTAATAACGGATGGAGACCAAGTTCGTATAGTGGGGGGGACTGGTATAAACACTGTAGCTAGTAGTACAGATATTTTGACAGCAAATCTTGCCTTAAGTGACTTAAGTACGGTTACAACTATTGACCCCGCTACAGACTTCTTAGTAGGCGTAGACGGAACTGCAAACGAAAAGATACTATACAGCAACGTACACTTAGACCAGTGGGGAGATGCAGAGGCAGATGTAGACTTTGGTGGAAATAAAATATTAGATATAGCCACAGGTACAGCAGGTACAGATGGTGTAAACCTAGGACAGGTACAGTCCTTAGTTGCAGGAGTGGGAGTATTCCAGGGTGGATACAACGCAAGTACAAACACCCCAGCATTAACTGGTGGATCAAACATAGCCTTGACACAGGGTGACTTCTTTGCCGTAACAGTTGCGGGATCTTTCTTTACAGAAAACTTAGAGCCTGGGGACTTAATATTTGCCAACTCAGATATTACGGCAAGTTCAACTCCATCTCTTTCTGACTACACGGTTGTAATTGCAGACGCTAACATTGCAGGCACGGGAGCTACTGACGGGGCTACAGAGAAGGGTGTCGCAGGATTTGACTCTGCAAACTTTAGTGCCACAGCTAATGGTTTTATAACACTGGACGACACGGGTGTAACTGCCGCTAGTTATGGTTCTGCAAGTAAGTCTCTCTCTGCCACGGTAACCGCAAAGGGCTTGCTTACATCACTGGCAGAACAGAATATTGCAATCACAGCATCTCAGGTAACTGACTTCTGTACAGCGGTTGAAAGTTGTATATCATCTGATCTTAATTATTCTCAACAAATTGGTGATGGAACGGCTACTGTATATAATGTAACCCATAGCTTAGGTTCAAGGGCTGTTATGGTGCAGCTATATGACTCCAGTGGTATTACTATTTATGCCGATGTAGAAAGGACTAGTAATGATGTAGTACAAATAACATTTAACAATACAATAGCAACTAACAGCGTAACGGTACTTATTAATAGAATGGCTTAAAATTCAAACTATGGCAACAATTTTTAACTGGGACTGCAAGACAGTAGATGCATACCCATTAGTGGGGGAAGATTCAGATGTGGTGTACAACGTACACTGGATAGTAACGGGTGTATCAGACCAACTAGACCCGCAGGGTAATCCCTATCAGGCTAGGAGTATTGGTACTCAGGCGTTAAGCACGGATGACATTACAGACTTTATTCCCTTTGAGGACTTGACAAACGAAGTCGTTGTTGAGTGGACTAAGGGTGCAATGGGGGAGTTTGATGTTACTTCTGTAGAGAACGGTATACAGAATAGTATTGATCTTCAAATAACTCCAGTATCAGTGACACTTACTGTGGGTGGAGAACCAGAGGAGGAGATATAATACCAACCTATAAAATATAATACAATTTAATACCCTATGGCAATTAGATTTTTAAACAGTCAGTCTATTGATGGAGAGCTTACGGTAACAGGAAACGTAGGTATGGGGACTACTAATCCATCAGAAAAATTACACGTCAGTGGAAACGCTAGGGTTACAGGTGCTTACTATGACTCAAACAATCAAC
>TARA_R110000851_G_scaffold37696_1_pt1 | contig 10964 bp, 9 predicted proteins | sample TARA_R110000851 | Tara Oceans TARA_R110000851 (sample SAMEA4397627) | marine metagenome | biome: Polar Biome; feature: [DCM] deep chlorophyll maximum layer (ENVO:01000326); material: water (ENVO:00002006), including particulate matter (ENVO:01000060) such as... | depth 17 m | reverse complement strand
GCACCAGATAACGCCACTTTCCCGGTATCAGGGCCGCTTCCATGAAAAGTAGAACGAGTGCTAACAGGCTTATTACTGAAGGGAGAGGCATAAAACGCACCAGCATTGGCCGTGGCACTGTGAAAAAAAGTTCGATGAATAAAAGAAAAAAAGCATCGTTCAAAAAGTACAGAGGGCAGGGTTGATGAGCGCTGAAATGCTTGGAATGCTCCAAAAACACGAAGGTTTCCGAAATAAAATTTATCTAGACCACTTAGGAATCGAGACTATAGGGGTGGGTAGAAATCTCAGAGATGTCGGTTTGACGGACGTGGAGGTGATGGACCTCTTGTCTAATGACGTGGATCGCTGTCAAGAAGAGTTGGAAAGAACTTTTAATTGGTTTTCTTCGCTAGACCAAGTACGCCAAGAATTTTTGATCCAGATGTGCTTCAACTTGGGCCTGACGCGCCTTCGTGGTTTTAAAAAGGCATTGCGGCACATGGCCACCGGAGCGTGGGAAGAAAGCGCCGACGAGTTCCTTGATTCGCGTTGGAGTACCCAAGTGGGTCAAAGAGCGGTAGAATTGACAGACCTTTTGCGCACTGGCAAATATCAGGATGAGTGAAAATGGCTTTTTTCCGTCTTACACTGGCACCGGGAATTGATAAGCAGGACACCGAATACGGCGCGGAAGGCGGCTGGACGGACTGCGATAATGTGCGTTTCCGCTACGGCTTACCTGAAAAAATAGGGGGCTGGGTTCCTTTCACGGGAACATCCCAGTACCTTCTAGGTGCTGCCACCGACGTTTTCACATGGAATTCTTTGGGCGGAACTCCCTATATGGCAGTGGGAACAAACAGAAAACTTTACGTCTCGGTTGGGGGTCTTTTCAGTGACATCACACCTATACGACTTACAACTTCGGCAGGCGACGCCGTTTTTAGCGCCTCTAACGGTTCGACCACACTCACTGTGGCGGAGACAGGCCACGGCGCAATAGAAGGTGATTTTGTTACTTTTTCAGGTGCCGTTTCGCTCGGCGGAGTTATTACGGCGGCTATTTTGAACAGTGAGTACGAAATCGTTTCCGTCGTTAACGCAAACAGTTTCACGATCACTGCGCCCCTTGCGGCGAATGCCTCAGATACGGGCAATGGTGGATCGTCCGTCGTCGCAATTTATCAAATAAGCGTAGGCTCCAACGTCAATTACTTTGATTTAGGATATGGCACCGGAGTCTGGGGCCAATCGACATGGGGTACGGCCAGACCACTTAGCTCAACCACGGCATTGTCTGCGCGGGTCTGGCAGTTTGACAATTTTGGCGAGAACCTCATCTGTCAGTATACCGACGGTGCAGTATATGAATGGGTTCTGGACAACGGCACAGGTACTCGCGCCGTTCTAGTTTCCGGCGCACCTACTAACAACAAATATGCGCTTGTCTCCACACCTGACAGACATTTGGTTGTTTTTGGAACGGAAACGACGATTGGTGATAGCACCACGCAAGACCCCATGTTTGTTCGTTTTTCAAATCAAGAAGACATCACCACTTTTGCTGAGTCCGCAACAAATACCGCTGGCGGTCAGCGTCTTTCCGATGGGAATGAAATAATTGGCGCAGTTCGGTCACGGGGTCAAATACTTATCTTCACGGACACCTCACTGCACGGCATGCAGTATATCGGGCCTCCGTATACTTTTGGTTTTAACCAGCTCGGAGCCAATTGTGGCTGCACCGGGCCTCACGCCGCCATTGATGTTAATGGAATGGCTTTTTGGATGGGCAAAGAAGCGTTTTATGTTTTTGATGGCACGGTCAAAAAACTACCGTCTTCCGTGCAAGATTATGTCTATAAGGATATTAATTTGGTGCAGAGCTTTAAGATATTTGCTGGGCTTAACTCACAATTCAACGAAGTTACATGGTTCTACTGCAGCTCAGACAGCGACTTCATTGATCGGTGTGTCTCATACAATTACATCGAAGATGTGTGGTCCATTGGCACGCTTTCACGAACAGCGTGGCAGGATGTAGGTGCTTTTGACGTACCCTTCGGCTCCGAATATCTACCTACAAGCAGTGCCACGACCATCAGCACGATATATGGCGTAACGGCGGGACGTGCTGTCGTGTACGAGCATGAGGTCGGTACAAATGCTAATGGCGATCCGATTGAAGCGTTCATTACGTCCGGTTATTTTGACATAGGCGACGGTGACCAGATGATGTACCTAAAACGGTTTATCCCTGATTTTAAGGACCAGCAAGGTGACCTCACAGTAAACCTGCTCCTCAGAGGCTATCCGCAATCCACTGCAGCCCTGAGTTCTCTGGACCCATACGTTATTACGCCTACCACGCAGAAAGTGGATACCCGCGCACGCGGACGACAGATATCACTAAAAATAACTAGCGACGAAACCGACACAAATTGGCGTTTTGGCACGATGCGTGTAGATATTCAACCGGATGGGTTGCGATGAGCAAGATTACGAATGTTCGACTTCCAAATGCGGCAGTAGGCGACTACGATCCCGAAAAGTTTAATCAACTTATCCGGTCGTTGGAGCAGATTATGCAGCAACTTAATAGCACTTATACTCCGGTAACTTCTGAAGACAAAATGACCGCACGCATGTGGTTTGAGAACTAAAAATGGCCGATAGATTTTTGAGAAAACATCTTATCCCAGACGCCGCGACGGAAACCACGATATATACTGTTCCTGCCGCAACGAGCGCCATACTTAAATCGTTGCGAATAACAAATGCAAACGCTGGTTCTGCTAACATAACCGTTGTCCAAAATGATTCGGGAAGCTCGACCGATCATTACTTGCTAAAAACATCAGCTTTAGCTGCCGCTGCGACTGTTGAAATTTTTGGCGGAACGCCTTGTGTTTTAGAGGCGGGCGACGTCTTGAGAGTCTTGTCCTCTGCGGCCACGGTTAATTTTTATCTGTCCTATATGGAAGTGGACAGAACGTAGCAAAGCAGGGATAATTGAAAATTCGCGTCCCTTGACGCGCCGGTCGTATGGCCCAGCATAGAAAATACCACTTAAAAGGTGCAAAAGCTCATGGCTGATATGGCGATGCCGGGAATGATGACCCCGCCACAAGGCGACATTGTCGCGGAACAAATGACCCCAGAAAATCTTGCTGCATTTGAACAGATGCGACAGGAGATTCCTGCTCCAGAATTCAACGAACAACTTTTAAGCGCTTCGTCAGAAGCCGATCCTATGGCCGTTGCGGAGTTCAAGTCAGAACTGCGTGGTTTAGAATTGCCGGAAGAAGTTTTGGCCGTGCTAGATCAGATGACAGACGAGGTTCTTGCTGACCCCGCCAATTACGACCAAATCCGCGCCAAGTACATGGCGCAAGATATCCCAGAAGACCTTCTCCCACCTGTTTTTGACCCAGAATTCTTTGGCGCGTTAAATCTAGCTGTTGACGAAATCCGAGCAACTTCAGGCATGCCACGAGCGCCAATGGGCTTTGCTCACGGTGGGCTTGCTTCTTTGAACCCGATAGCCGCAGGCATGGCACAAGCTGGCCGATACGGCGACACCATGCTCGCACACGTTTCCCCACGCGAAATTTCTGCGCTGAGACAAATGGGCGGCAGTGGAACGATCAATCCTGAAACAGGTTTCCCAGAATTTTTTCTTAAAAAGTTGTTCAGAGGCGTTGGAAAAGTATTTAAAAAGATAGGTAGTGCTGTTAAAAAGTTTGCTCAATCCAGCGTCGGAAAGATTGTAACTACCCTCGCGCTGGCGTTCTTTTTAGGCCCTGCAGCCGCAACCGCTTTAGGGGTATCTTCAACCGCAGGCGTTGCCGCAATGTCCGGATTTGTTGGAAGTGCGGGTTCTACCTTGGCCGCAGGAGGAAACTTCAAAGAGGCTTTAAAGTCTGGGGCTATTGGCGGTATAACCGGAGGCGCTTTGGCCGGAGTAAGTGGTGGCGCAGATGCGTTCAAGGCTGGGAGCTACACAGGCCCAACCACTATCGGCGGTCAGGTACAAAAGGCAAAAGCTTTCTTTTCTCCCAGTAGAGTCGGTGGCCCAGCGCCCGTAACGAGCGCTACCCCCGCTCCTATCACACCACCAACAGCGTTTGACAGCGCTTCAGCTAGAGGCACATTTAATGTAAATGCTCCTTTTGACCCTGCGCAGTATCCTCCTTCAACCTCCTTTAACACACCACCAACAGCGTTTGACAGCGCTTCAGCTAGAGGCACATTTAATGTAAATGCTCCTTTTGACCCTGCGCAGTATCCTCCTTCAACCTCCTTTAACACACCACCAACAGCGTTTGACAGCGCTTCAGCTAGAGGCACATTTAATTTAAATTCTACTTTTGACCCTGCACAGTATCCTCCTTCAACCCCCATTAACACGCCATTAACAGCGTTTGAAAGCGCTTCAGCTAGGGGCAAATTTAATTTGCCTTCTACTCAGACAGGACCACAGGGTCAAAGCGCTCTGAGCGGCGACTATGGTTTTCCACAGATAGATGCAAGGGACGTGGCGAAACTAGCTGAAGCTCAAACTGCAGTTACTCAACCTGTAGTTACTCAACCTGTAGTTACTCCAACTGCAGGTACTGGAATTGTTTCTTTGCCAAAGCCTTCCTCTTTTTGGGAAAATCTCAAGGGGTCGGTCACAAAAGACACCTATGGTGTCGGTGGAACAGACTTAGGGTTTCTTGAAGGCATCAAGGGCGCTCTTAGTCCGACAGAAGTAGCTAATAGAATTAGATATGGCAAACTAGAAAATCTTGCTAAGACTCAAGGATTTACAACCGTTGATGCGATGCAGAAAGCCGCGATGCAGGCAGGCGCCAACCCTTCGTTGTTGGAGACAATTACAAAAATAGGTGCGACAGACCCTAGCCCATTTAGGACTTACGCGCCTTTAGCGCTTGCCGGGCTAGGCATCATGGGCGCAACGGGCGGTTTCAAAGAGTCTGATGTGCAGGCGCCTTTGGGAATTGCAAATATGCCGACAGGAAGCGACCTTTTACGGCGTTATCCCGAACAATATCGAGTAAACCTTGGCCCCTCTTACACGTCGTACAGCGGCGCGGTCGCACCACGAAGAGCAGCAACAGGCGGCCAGATGGACAAGGAATTTCCGCGCAAAACTGGCCCTATCAATGGCCCCGGCACTGGAACCTCTGACGACATCCCCGCGATGCTTTCAGACGGTGAGTTTGTTTTCACTGCAAAATCAGTGCGAAACTTGGGCGACGGATCACGTCGCAAAGGCGCCAAACGCATGTACGCGATGATGAAGAACTTGGAGAATAAAAAACATGGCTAGTAATACCATCACTGAGCAGATTGTACGCGAGGCGCCGGAAGTTGAAGCGCAGAAGCTTGCCATGCTTGCGGCGGCAAGAGAGCTTGTCGCACAACCCCAATATCTGCCTGCCGTCGAAGCGGTGGGACTTTCGCCGACTGAAACCCAAGCAATTGATCTAGCCAAGCAGGGCATAGGTGCGTTTGAGCCGTACATGCAGGCAGGTGCGCAGGGCATCACGCAAGGCATGGCTTTGACCCAAGGCGGCGCAAATTTAGTCGGCGGCATCGAGACAGCACCGCAATTTCAGCAAGCGCAGGATTTTGTGTCCGGTGCGGCGCAGGGCTATGACCCTCGCATGGCTCAACAGTTCATGAATCCTTATCAGCAGCAAGTCACTCAGAATGCTCTGGGTGAGATGCGCAGACAGGCTGACATAGGCAGGCAAAGCCAAGCCGCCCAAGCGGTCGGCGCAGGCGCTTTTGGAAGCACACGCGAAGGCGTCCAGCGGGCGGAGTATGATCGCGGCGTCGCAGATTTGATGCAACAACGAATCATGCAGGACTACGCCCAAAACTACGGGCAGGCACAACAATCCGCACAGCAATCATTTGAGGCACAGCAGGGCAGACAACTAGCCGCCGGACAGGGCATAGGCGCTTTGACAGGACAGCAGGCATCCACTGACCTCGCACGCGGACAAGCACTTGGTCAATTTGGTGGTCAGATGGGATCACTTGGCGGTCAGTACGGCGCTCTTGGACAAGCAACTCAGCAAGTAGGCGCGGCGGATGTCGGGCTACTAGCGGGACTTGGTGGACTGGAAAGACAGGTCGGTCAAAGTCAGGTGGACGCTATCCGAGCGACGCAGCTTCAAGAACAGATGGCGCCTTACCAACAACTGGGCTTCTTGTCAGATATATATCGCGGAGCGCCGTCAACTCAAATGGCCCTCACAGCACAGAGCGCACCAAGCGCCAGCCCGTTGCAGTCGGCGGTAGGTCTAGGCGTAGGCGCACTGTCAACAGCAGCCGGTGCCAAAACAATGGGACTTTTATGATGGCTAAAAATAAGATGCAAATGGTTGATGACGACGAGATAGAAAACGTCGGCATCATGGCGGGCTTCATGGATGACATGGACGGCATGATGGAGGAAATTATTGCCGAAGAGATGGACGGCATGGACGGCGAAAACGACGAAATGGCACGAGCCACTGGCCGCAGTCCCGATTCTCCTGAGATTTTAATGAATAATTTGCGCGGAAATATGCGCTCATTGGACGCACGGCGCGAGGAACTGGCTGATTTGGTAGGCTACAACGCCGCCGCTGAAACGCCAGAAGAAGTTTTGGCGATGCTCCAGCCAGTGCTGGCACAACAAGAAGCCGCAGGCATCGCAAGCATGATGCCACCGGCACAACCACCAATGCCACCCGAAGGCATGATGCCCCCAATGCCCGAAGGTATGATGCCACCAATGCCACCCGAAGGTATGATGCCACCGCAGGGTCTTGCGTCTTTGGCGCCCCCACCAATGCCCATGGATCAAGCACCAATGCAAATGGCTTATGGCGGGATGGTGCAGTCTTTTCAAGAAGGTAGCGATCCAGCGGGCGTTACCCCTATTGCAGACGCTTATTCAGCGTACCCGCAAGAAGTCGTTGAAGCCTCAATTGCTCGAATGATAGCCCTTAATAACGCAAAGCCGCGTGAAACCACAGACCTGATCCAACTGACAAAACAACTGCAGCCCCAGTATCAAGAACTTTTGGGTGTTGACCCTGAAGCGGCCAAGGCTCAGTTCTTGATGGGCCTTGGCCAGTCTGCTTTGCGGTATGCGGGAAATGTAAGCCCCGAAGGAGAAGCGTTAAGCGGTTCTCCAATGGCCCGACTAGCCGGGGGATTTAGTGATGTGCCTGCCAAAGCCGCCGCCGCCTCTTCGCTCATCCAGAAGCAAGAACAGACCGCAAAACTGGCCGCTCTTCAAGGCGCACAGGCCCAGCAATCCGCCGACGTGGCTTACAACACCGCGCTGATGGGCCAACAGTTAGATATTGCAAAAGATATCGCCAAGCAAAAAAATACGCAACCAATGACCGATGCCCAAAAAACAGACTACAATATACCCGAAGACCAGCTTGATCTGGCGTGGGTAATTGACCAAGCTGGGAACGCCTCGATTGCTGGTGGAAGACCTCCCGTCCCACTGGTAGACATGGGCGCGAACAGGGTAGCGTCGCTCGGCGCGGAAAGTGCAGGGGCGCGTATAGATACCGCTTACGCGAATGCAGAAAAAGCCATAAAAGACCTTGCAAAAATCGACAACACCATTGGGTTATTGGAGAATAGTACGGTTGACACTGGTTTTGGTGCAACATTCCGGCAAAGATTAAGACAGGTGTCATCCCTTTTCGTTGACGGCGATAATCCTACCGCTGCTGAATTAGAAACCATAAACGCACTGACCGATGGGCAACTTTTGAATGCGGCGCTAGGTGCCGACGTTTTTGGTGCAATCAGTGAGTTAGGAATTGGAGCCAGAGGACTGGATACTCCTGCTGAGCGTGAATTTTTAAGAGAGGTAGTGGCAGGTACGATAGACATGACCAAGGACACTCTGTTGCGCATGACGGCGCTGCGACGTAAAGCGACAGTAGGAAACATTGATAAATGGAACAATATGCTCGCAGACGGTCGCGCAGATCAATGGATAGCAAATACGCTGGGAACTATCCCATCCGAACCCTTTGTCATTCCTGATGTCCCAGTGGCGGCTAATTTCGACACTGGGATAGGTAGCAGCACCGACTTAACCGCCGACGTTTCTAGGATTTTGAGCGGGTCTGGGGAAGAAGGGAAAAATTAATGGCAGACGAGATAATAGAAGGTCCACCTACGCCTGACTCTGTGGCTACGCCTGCCTCTGTGGCTACGATTGGTCAGTGGATCGTCGATAACGAGGACCTGAAAGGAACACCAGACTTTAACGTCATGGCCGAGCAGTACATGAGGCTATCTGCCGAAGAAGGCACGCCTGCCACCGAAGAAACGGAGTCTCTTGGTTTTTGGGGTGGCGTGGGAGAAGCATTCTCTGGCAATGAGCGCAATACCCCCGAAGTAGAAACCCTTCCCAAAGCAGGCATGATGCCTGAACTTGATTTATTTTCTGGCGATAGCGAAGTATGGCCGCAGTTAAAAGCGGCTTTTGGAATCGCCATGGGTAACCAAGAGGAAATGGCAAAAGTAATACAGTCCAATTTCCCAAATGTCACTGTACGGTTCGATAGTAAAAATAATCCCATATTGCGGTCGGGCATCGACAGCAAAGAATACATAATTTCGCCCGGTTTTGATTTAGGCGATATCGGTCGTGGGGGCTTTGCCGCCGGAATTTTCGCTCTGACAAAGGGTAGAGGATATTTAGGCACCGGGATTCAAGGGGCTGGTACGCAAACAGTGTATGAGGGCCTACAGAAGAGGGTAGGCGGAGAATTTAATGAGGAGGACGTTCTTGCTGCGGGACTTTTAGGCCCTGCTTTTCACGGTGTAGTACAAGCGGGCAAAGCAGGTTGGGGCAGGTTTGCACAGAGATTCCTTAACAAAGGAGCGCCTCCCTCCAGTATAGCTACGTTACCCGCGCTGAGTGATGAGGAAATAATAATTATTGCAAGGCAGGCGGCCAACGGCAATAATGAGGCTAAAATTATATTGCAAGAGATGGGGGCGCCTGATGAACAGCTACTGGCCGCCGCACAAAGGTTAGGCATTGAAGACTTTCTTCAACCTGACCACACTTCCACGAACCAAACTTTTATTGAAATATCCCAAGCGGCTAAATCCTTCCCCGGCTCAAAAGCTTCAGCGGCGGAAGCCGAGGGGTTGGCAAATATAGGCCAGAGGGCGGTAGAGTTAATTGAGGAGCTTGGTGGCACCACAGATTTAAGTAAGGTAAACACCACCGTTTTTAATAGGCTTAAATCCTTAATTGATGATGAGCTTCAGCCTCTCGAAAATAAATTGTGGACCGACCTAAGAGCAAAAATAGGAGAAGCATCCCGTTTCAATCCCGCACAAACTTTGGAGTATCTTGAACAAAGGATAGCCAGCGTAGGCGGTAGGGTAGAAGACCTTCGCCCACTTGAAAGACAGGTGTGGGACAGGCTGAAGCCTGTAGATATCGAAGGCACTCTGAATGGCCAAAAAATAATAATCGGCCAAGAGACACCTACATATGGTCTTATCGAGCAATGGCGGGGAACAGTGGGCGCCGCTACAAGGGGGCAGGGGCCATATGCTGACACCGAAAGGGGCGCCGCTCAACAGCTTTACAAGATGCTGGCTGGCGATGTTGAGGCTATAGCCAAAGATGCCGGGGCAGAGTCACTACAGCGACAGGCCAAGGCGACAAGTAAACTGCTGATGTCCTTTGAAGCTGATAATGTCGCGCTTTTTGGAAAGGAACTCGGAAAGTCCATAGTGCCAACGATAAACAATTCTATTGGCGCAATGTCAAGAGGTGACGCAAGCGCTTTTATTAATTTGATGCGCAGAGTGCCAGCAACCCTGCGTCGAGAAGTTGCGGTTTCAAGTATCGTGAATTCCTTCGGTAACGCAACTAAAAACGGAGCATTAAACTACAATTCTTACGTCAGATGGTACGAGGGCCTGTTACGAAATCGTGAGGCGAAGGCGGTTCTTGATAAAGCGCTTGGGCCAGAGGCACGTAAAACTTTTCGAGATTTGTACGATATTTCAAAGGGCGTAAACCGCGCAATACAAGAAAAAATCCGAACTGGACGTCCTCGCGGAATTGTCGAAGGGTTAAACGAAGCTGATACACTTCTAAACAAGCTTTGGGATATTGGAAAACGATCTGCGCTTGGTGTACCCGTCGAAGTGGGATTGCAGTTTGCGGGAATGCCGCCGATGTATGGTATGGTTTCTGCGATTACTGCCGCCACAACAAGAACCCTAAGTAAAAAAGAAGCCTTGGCCGCATTAGACAGCGTGATGTCTTCCCCCGCATTTGTAAATGCACTTCGTAGTGCAGGCACTGCCCAAGAACAACAGGCTGCTCGTCAACTAGCCAACAGCACACCTTTCAAGAGGTTTATGCAAGAAGTTGGATTGCCTCCCACCGACGGTGAGAGTTTTATTATTAGTGCTTTTCAAGCAGGCCGCGCAGGCTATTTCGATGGTTACACGGACGAAGTTCCAGTGGTTCCTGAAACAGATATCCCTGAAGTCGCGCCACCCCAAGCAAGAGTCCAACCCCCAGCGCCACCTGCCAGAGGGGTGCCGGGTTTTGGTCCGCAAGCCGTGGCTCAAGGATCAAGTCCCCCGGCTCCCAACCTGAATGGACCTGCCAGTCGAGAAATGCTCAAGGACCTATTCCCTTTCGACTCGATTGCCTAAGTTTAAGTTAAAACTCCATAACTATTAATGAATCGAGTTGAAACTCTGAGCCATACCCAGTGCTGTAGTCTGGTACTTTCGCGTAGCACGAGGTAACCGTTGTCTTCTCACTTAGAGCGTCACGCCATTGCCCTAAATGCCAGTGGTCAGAACCCTCGAACATGTGGCCGTAGTCATCAATAAGTTCTCGTTTTGATTTTGGTTCAGTCATTTTATTTTCTCCTCTCCTCTATAAAGTTTGTTTTCTTTTC
>TARA_R110000851_G_scaffold51878_2_pt1 | contig 10997 bp, 17 predicted proteins | sample TARA_R110000851 | Tara Oceans TARA_R110000851 (sample SAMEA4397627) | marine metagenome | biome: Polar Biome; feature: [DCM] deep chlorophyll maximum layer (ENVO:01000326); material: water (ENVO:00002006), including particulate matter (ENVO:01000060) such as... | depth 17 m | reverse complement strand
GTTACAACATAGGAGTGGGTTACATCATAGGTGATGAAACATTCCCATTGAGTAATACTTTTCAATTAACAATAAACGTGGAGATATAAAATGTGTGAATGTAAAGAATGTAAATGTGGCAGTACTTGTGAATGCAAGTGTTGCGAATGTTAAAATAAGGAGTTAGTTATGGCTAAAGACATAGTTGATGCAGAGAATCTCGTTGAAGAGATTAAAGGGAAAAAGTTTGGATTATCGATTAATAACATTGTTGCTATTGTTACTTTTCTTTCTACCGCTATTGCTGGTTGGTATAGTTTTACTGCCCGCATTGATTCGTTGGAAGAAGTAGTTACAGGGTTTGCAGATGCAAGTGATATCGAAATCGTAACAGAAAAATTCAATAAGTATGATGAGATATTCGCAGGGTACGATAGTGAACTACAATATCTTCGTGAGAAAGTTGATAAACTAAAAAACCCAAAGATTAAATCTTATGATGGTGATATTATTAAACTCGAAAATGAGATTAGTAAATTACAAGGTGAGATTAAACGATTGGAAAAATTATTAAAAGACCCGTTATCTGATTTTAGATAGGTCGGAAAGGATTATATGATAGGATTACTCGAATTACTATTAGGTATTGTGATTGGGGTGGGGATATCTAATGTAGATATGAAACCAGTCTATCCAACTGATAGTACAAAGGTTAGTGCCGAGTATATAATAATTTATCAAGATTCTAATTTTGGTAGAGGATATAGTTGGTATAGATACCCAAATTTGTGGCATCAATCTACAGCGTTAAATTACAAATACGGATACCGAACACAAAGAGGAACTGATGTTCCAATGAGAACTTGGGGTGGTAAACGTAAAGTTAAAAAAAGTGGTGAATACACTAAACCTAAAGGCAAAAGGGGTGGTGGCCATAATGGTAAAAATAAGTCAAATAGGAGACAACAATGAATAAGATATTCTCAGTATTGTTATTAATGGGGTTGATGGGATGTGCTGCATCCGTATCGACTGAACAATATGTTGGTGAGTATGAAAAGCAGAAATCGGTAGATGAATTAGAAATTACCAAAGTAGACGGATTAAAAATCGTAGAGTTAAAGATTAATAAGGAACTTGAAGAAAGATATCCAGAACTTGCAGAAAAAAGGGTTGCATTTGGTCTTACCCAAGAAATGGAAAATGTGGCATCTTATACAGGTAGATTCAATCTTATTGAGGCTGATAGAGATAATCAATTAATGATGTTGAATGATTTAAAAGCAAACAACGCTAAAATTGATGTAGCTAAATATTGGGGATATGTTACCATTTATGATTTCGCAGTAAATCTTACTGAGGATATAAAAGGTGGGAAAATAATAACAAGTAATGAAACCATTATAGGTATTCAAGTTAAATTAGTTAATTTAGAAAACACCCAGTATGTTGTTGGTAGTGGACAAGGTAGAGCTAAAACTACAGGCCAAGGATTTTTAATGAATCCTAACATGGAGTTTAATCAAAGTTCTTTAAGTTCTGCAGGTAACAAAGCAATGGAAACTGCTGTTGTTAATGCAATCCGAGCATTAGACCGTAAGGGTTGGTAAAAGAAATGAATGTGGCAGAAATTAATATACTTAGTATTACTTTGTAGTACAATATCTGCCCAGTCGTTCTTCTATAGTTATATTGACCCCTGCAATCAGACAACGATTAAGGAGTCGTATTCACTACAAGAAGATGATAGTGGTGGATTTCAAGTTACTTATTATAATCGTACCAGATATTTTACATTTGAACAAGTTTTAAATGGGGAATTAGAAGCGTGGGCAGAATCAGTTTATAATGATTTTGAAGATTTATTTCCATGTGCAGTACGAGTTGCTGAAGAAATATTATCATCTGTTATTGCAAGTAGTGCTGCTTCACAATTTAGTAAAACCGATGATATCTCGGTTGATGCTGGTCAAATGAATTATGCAATTCAGAGTACTACAAGAGATTCGTTAACTGGCGACTGGATAACTTCATTTAATAGTGTTTATACTTCGGAGAGTTTTGATGGTAGTAGAACACATGATGGTAATTTTAATTTTACAGATGATTTAAGGAAGGGTTCGGTAACATACGGACAAGGATTTAAATTTAAGGCTAAGAAACAAAATGTACAAATAAATGGTACTGGATTAGCCTTTGAAACTTTTGAGGGGTGGGATTGGTTAGCTTCAATATCCTACGCAAAATCCCTACAAAAACCATTGGCTGAAGCAATTGTTATAACTGGAACGTATGGTAATGTTAGTGAATATAATTTTGCTAATATTAGTGTGGTGTATGGAATGAATTATCCACTTAAATTTCGTAATGTGGATTTGTTAATAAGTAATTATATGGCATACACAATAATGCGATATTATGAGGGTAATAATTCAGGTGAACGATATTTATTATTAAGAAGTCCGATAATAATGTTTCCAACCATATCGATGGATTGGAAAGTGGGTCAAGCATTCAAATTGAATCTTGGCTTCTCAATGGGTATAAATACGGTCGTAAATGATTATGGCGAAAGAAGTAAAACGTATAGTTTATTATTTGGAACTTACTTTTAAGGAGAATAAAATGAGAATAGTAATGAAATTTCTTTTAGGGTTCATAATAATGGGAATCATAAAAGGACAGGATTTACCAACACCTGCAATTGTGGGTGAAGATTTAGTTAGACCAACTTTGAGAATATCAGAGTTTGTAGATGTTTCTGATAGGGTGACAGTTGAAGATGAAAGAATAACATTTGGTATTCGACAACTATTACAAGAAGCATTTTCAGATACAAGGTATATTTTAACTGATGATAATAATTCAGATTTCGTAGCATCGGTAGAAGTAGTGTATCTTGGAAAACCAAATGAAGCATTTAGTATTGTAGGATTATTTAATCGTAGAAGTACTAAAACAGAAGTTAGGTTATTAGTTAAGTTGGAAAATTCCAAATCAGGTATCATTAAATCATCTAAAGGTGAGGGTGAAATTGCAACAACAATTACAGCGACAGGATTACAAATCTCTGAAGATGTACCATTCAACAAAACAGAGTTGGGTGGAGCAGTAAGAAAAGCTATTGATGATGCACTCTCTACACTTGACTAATGATTAAGAAAGATGCCATTTTTGGTGTTGTACTAAACATCTTGATAATATCTGCTGTTGTGGGTATAAGATATTATTACGCACAACAAGAAATGGATTTTTTAACCAAAGATTCAGGTAGACAAGAAGGATTAATAACTGTCAACAAAGTTGAGATAGATACTTTAAATCAAGAGGTTGAGTATTTGAGGGTATTATCAAATGACCAACACAATGAACTTCAAAATTTACAAGTAAAATATTACGAACAAGTAAAATGGAATACCGAGTATAATCAGAAAATTAAAAATCTGAAAGATGACCTCGATAGTCTTGGGATAGAATTGGGATTAGCATATATGAATACTATTCCGTTTCAATTTGAGTTTGGTTCACAAGATGCTTATATGAAAGTGTTTGGTGGAATGGGATATAAATTACAGAATAACGCAATAGTAGATTCAGAAACTAATGTTGGGTTTGATGGAAATTTAGCATTTGGTGCACCTATAATTGACCAAGTTGGGAAGTATGAATTTTTAGCATATAACGAAGATAGAGTTTGGGAATCTGATGGGAATCGAGTGGTGATGAATGGTGGTACAGCAAAAACCATTAAACTGAAACCACCAAGAAATCAGTTTAGTATAGGGCCATTTGTGGGAGTACAATATGATAAAAATACTGGATTAACTGAACCCGTAATTGGATTTGGTGTGACATATAATGCGTTGAAAATTTGGGATTGGAAATGATTGATAAGAAAATAGCAAAGTTAAAAGATGTAACCACTCGCCAAGACCAAAAACATTGGATTAATAAAGAGTTGGTTGGGATTATACAATATCGTCAAGCTAGAAAGTGGTACGTATCTTTAATTATTATGGTGATATTTATGAGTGTACTGATGTTGATGTTATTCTATATCGGACAGGGAAAAGACCTAATGCCAGAGTGGAAGGAAATTCTATTGGTGTTGTTAGGTGGGTTTATAGCAAGTTTTAGTAAAGTTGTTGATTTCTGGTTTAATAACCAAGAGAATGATAATAAGTTATTAGAACATGCAGATGATTAATAAAGGAGAGTAGTATGTTAGAAAAATTTATGATACAAGAATGGGGAATTGTTGGAGTTATTATTATTATGTTCTTTGGTATGTTAAGATTCTTAAAAACTCAGTTAATAGGTAAGCTTATTGAAGTTGAAGAAATTAATATTAAACTTATTGATAGGTGGAATCGTAGCGATGAAATAAGAGATAGGAGACATGAACAATTGTTAGAACAAATAAATCGAATAACCGATGATTTAAATTTTATTAAAGGAAAATCAAGTGCCAAGTAAAGCAGCAAAATCAAGAAAAGCAAGAAAACAAAAATTAAATGAGAAATGGAAGATTGAAGGTCGGACCGCCAATCAACATAAAAAATGGAAAGCTAAACAAGTTGATAGCAAACCAAAGTGGGGAAGATGATAAAATTAAAAGAATTGATTGAATTACAATCTATGGTTTATACCGAAACCATAAAGCCTAAACACAAACAGAGGTTTACAAGACCTACACCAAGTTTTCACGAGAACATTATTATGCCGCGGTATCAACCACCCGCAAATGATAGTTCTACTACATTAGATGAAGTTAAGTATTTGGGTTCATTAAAACCAAATGAAGAATTGGTACTGAAGTATGAAGAAGTAAAGGATGTATATAAACCTTATGCAGAAGAACTTGGAATTGGTGAATATGTTGATAAGGTAATTCACGAATCCGTAAAGTGGATTATGACTTTGAAATATGATTATAATCGACCAAGACCCTTTCAGATTGCTGAGTTCTATGGTATTAATTTAAATGGTACACAAACTGATAGTATGAAAACACCATCGTATCCAAGTGGTCATGCAATACAAGGATACCTAATCGCGGATATATTAAGTAAACACAATCCAAGTAATACTACACTATATAAAGAACTTGGGGAAGAGATTGCTCACTCAAGAATAGTTGGAAAAGCACATTATCCATCTGATAAGAAGTATGGAAAGAAAATTGCTGATGCTTTATTTAAAGGATTAAAATGATACCTAAATTAGCAACAATACATCTACTGATGGAGCGAGTTGATTTTCAATTCATTGCTTCTCAATTGGTTGAATATTATGGATTACGAAGTAAAGTGAAGTTTAACGTAAAGGGTAATAATGATGGTGATTATGATTGGGATAATGATATTATTAATTTACGAAAATCTTACAAAAATGTCAAGGAATTTATTGTAAGTGTTCTACACGAAATTCATCATGCTGATATGGTTAAGAAATATGGTAGGAAGAAGTTCTTAAAGAAATATCAACAAGCAGATGATATGGCTGATGTACAAGGTTTTAGAAGATATGATGATAACAAGTGGGAAAAGAGAGCAGAGAATTGGGCTAAACAAGAATATAATAGAAAATGGAAAGATAAATTCTAATTTGAGCTTTTGTTCTGATATATATTATTAACTATAGTTATGTTAACATTAAAGGTTCTAAGAAAAATCACAACCTTATTTTTCTCTGAAATTATTACGTCCAATTAAAAAATAAAAATTACATTCTGAGAGATTTATAATATATTTATTAATAACTAATAATTAAAAGCTTTTAAATAATATAACTAATATTAACTTTAACTTAGGTTATACACTATGAAAACTCGTTCGGCAAAGAACAAAGGCAAACGTCTACAAAATTCAGTAAGAGAACTTCTTCTCGAAACATTTACAGATTTAGAATCAGATGATATTAAATCCACAACGATGGGTGAAAGTGGAGAGGATATTCAGTTATCACCTGCAGCCCGTAAACTTATACCATACTCATTCGAGTGTAAGAATCACGAAAAATTAAATATATGGAGTGCCTTAGAACAAGCAGAGGAATACTCACATAAAGGAACACCAGTTGTGGTGTTTAAAAGAAACAGGTCAAAGACCTACGCAGTAATAGAACTAAAAGAATTTGTAGAACTTATTAAATGAGTGTAACAACCATATCAGAAGATGGTAAAGAATACGATGATACTTTTGTAACAAGTATTGATTCAATTAACATATTGAAAGAAATGATAGGCGATGATAAAGTATTTGATAAGAATCTCAAAATGACCGAGTATGGATTAAACAAATTTGAAATACTAAAAAAGAAGTGGTGTATAGAAAATCAACACCAGAATTATAATAATAAAGATTATGCAAAGTAATGGGGAATAATTGAGTCAATTAGTTATAAACATCTTGGATAAAGCATTAAAATCTAAGGGTACAAAATTAAAGAAAACAAATGAGTATATGTATTGGTCACCATTTGTTTCACATCACAAACAAAAACTACAAGTCAATATAGAGACGGGTAAGTGGCATTGTTGGGTAAGTAATCAAGGTGGACATAATCTATTTCAATTACTCAAACAGATAAATGCAAATCATATATTATATAAAGAATTAAGTGATGCTACTGGTAGTACATATTACCAAAAGAAAGATGATAAAAAGGAAATCGCGGTAACCTTACCCAAAGAATGTAAACCATTATGGAATGGTGGTGATTCAGTACAGAAGTTACACGCATTAAAATTTGTTATGGAGAGAGGATTATCTTACGAAGATATTATCAGATATAACTTAGGGTATTGTTTATCAGGTACATATCAGAATAGAATTATTATACCATCATATGATAGTGATGGAGTATTAAATTATTTCGTTGGTAGGGATTTCTATCAAGGCGGGATGAAGTATAAGAATCCACCCGTACAAAAGGATATCATCGGATTTGACCTATATGTGAATTGGGATGAACCGATTATACTTTGTGAGGGTGTATTTGATGCTATGGCCATTAAAAACAATAGTATTCCCTTATTCGGAAAAACAATTTTACCTAAACTTTATAATAAGATAGTCGAAAAGCGAGTCAAAGAGATAGTTATTTCTTTAGACGATGATGCGTACAAGTCATCTTTGGAAATAATATCTAAACTAAAGGCGTTGGATATCGATGTAAGGTTCATAAAGTTACAGGGTAAAGACCCAAGTGATTTAGGTTATTTACAAATGATTGACCACGTGTTATCATCTAATATAGTTGATTTTAAAGAATTAATGAGGATGAAAGTTTATGGAAACAAACGATAACATATGGAAGTTTGGTGCAGGACATCATAAAGTGTATATAACTAATTCTAAGGCATACAAGAAAATAAAAGTGTATTTGGGAATTTCAAGAGATAGTTATTATAAGAAAAATGGCAAAGTATTTGCATGGGATATTACTTGTGAAAATAAGAAATTATCCAAAGTAAAAAAAATACTAAAGGAGTATTCTTGATACAGGAAAAAGTTAAAGTTCCTTTCAGAAAATTAAAATATATACACCATATTTCCGACATACAGATTAGAAATCTGAATAGGCATAAAGAATACGAACAAGTATTTAATGGGCTGTATGAGGAAGTAAAAAAGAATCCAAAGAATGCAGTTGCATATATTGGTGGTGATATAGCACATAGTAAAACCGAAATGTCTCCAGAGTTAATTGACCAATTATCTCGACTATTCAAAAATTTAGCAGACATATGTCCTACAATTATTATTGCAGGAAATCACGATTGTAATCTAAATAATCTAAATAGAATGGATTGTTTAACACCTATCGTAGAAAACTTAAATCATCCGAATTTACATTATTTAAAACGAACAGGTGTATATACATTTGCAGATACTGATTTTGTAGTATGGGATGTTTGGGATAAGGAATCCGATTACATTAAAGCTAAAGATATTCCAGGAGATAATACTAAAGTTGTATTGTTTCATGGAACAGTCGATAGAAGCGAAACTGATTTGGGATTTAAGTTACCAAGTAAAGTAAAGATGAGTATGTTCAAAGGATATGATTTTGGATTACTTGGTGATATACACAAAAGACAACATTTAAATAAAGAAGAAACTATTTCTTATTGTGGTTCGTTAGTACAACAAAATCACGGAGAGGATATTGGTAAGGGTTATTTACTTTGGGATGTTCCTGCCCGCAAATCGGAGTATATAGAGATACATAATGATTATGGTTATTATACGATTGATATTGATAATGGTAAGTTACCTGATTTAAGTGATTTACCAAATAAACCACGAGTTCGGGTACGAGTAAGTAATACAAAACCTGCTCAATTAAAAAGGTTAATGACTAAGATTCGGAAAATGGCTAATATTCAAGAATCAGTTGTAACACGAGTAGATGGTTTATCAACGGATAAGGTTCGAAATAAGAAAATAAACATTGGTGATGTAGCAGATGTAGGTTATCAATATAAATTAATTAGTGAGTATTTAAATAGCAATTATATTGTGGATGATGACACCATGATAAAGATAAAAAAAGTACTTACCGATTTAAATTCAGTTGTACCCGAAGCAGATATCCAACGAAATGTAAGTTGGAAATTAAAGAAATTTGAATTTAGTAATTTGTTTAGTTACGGAGAAGATAATGTAGTAGATTTCACAAAACTAAATGGTGTAGTTGGATTGTTTGCTCCTAACGCTAGTGGTAAATCTGCATTATTAGATGCTCTATGTTTTAATCTATTTGATATGAGTTCCCGTACATTTAAAGCTGATAATATTATCAATAAAGCAAAAAGTACATTACATTGTAAAGTTAACTTTGAAATAGATGGTATGGATTATTTTATCGAGAAGAAAGGTAAAATAAATCTAAGGACTGGACATGTAAAAGTTGATATAGAATTTTGGATGATAGATGAGACTGGTGAGAAGTTATCATTAAATGGAGACCAACGAAGAACTACACAAAATAACATCAAACGAGTTATTGGTAATTATGAGGATTTCATTCTTACATCTATGAGTTCACAAAATAATTCTACAGTCTTTATAGATAAAACACAAAAGGAACGTAAAGAGTTATTATCCCAGTTTATGGGATTGAAGATATTTGATACTTTATGGCAACAAGCATCTGAAGATATTAAAGAAGTGAATACACTTTTGAAAGATTTTAAGAAAGCAGACTATGATAGTGAGTTAGCTAATATAACTGATGAGTTGATTCTACTTGAAGCAAAAGAAACAGATTTCAAGACAGATGAGACGGGATTGAAGAAACAGGCAAAATCGGTATTGGATAATATTAAGAATCAAACATTAAGATTGAAACCCGTAGATGATACATTAAGACCTATAGATACCTTAGAAAAGGAACACTCTAAGTTAACAACATTATCGGATAATGTCAAGTTAAAATTAGATGAGTATATGGTTGAACAATATGACTTTGAAAAAGCAACTCAAGAGATAGAGAATAAGATTGCAATCTATCAAACTGATGGTGTAGATGAGAAGTATTTTGAATTAGAAAAATTAGAACAAGAAATAGATTTGTTTCAAATTGAAGTAGATAAATTAAGAGCAGATGTTAGGGTTAAATTGGATAAGATTGAAAAGCTTGGTAATTTAACACATGATGAAGATTGTAAACATTGTATGAGTAATCCATTTACATTAGATGCTATTCAAACGAAAGAGAATCTTGATAAGGATAAACTACTTGCACAACAATATCTACAAAAGAAACAATTGATGGAAGATGAGATACAGACCAGATTCAAGGTTCGTGCATTTAAAAAAGATTTGGATACATTATCTGACCAATTAAATGAAAAGGGTAGATACCACGATAACATAACATCTAATATAACACTTATAAAAGAAAAGCAAAAAAATATAATTGCCCAATTTAGTTTAATCACAAGTGATATTGCGAAATCAAAAGCACAAGAACAGAATGTTGTATTTAATTCACAAATAGAAAGTGAAATTGATAAGTTACAGACTAACAATGATGATTTGGATTATCAGTTAGATATGGTTGCTAAAAAATTAACTACGTTACATGGTGATATTCAAGTACTGAAAACTAAAGAAACACAAATCAACGATAATATCAATAAAGTAGAAGAACTCGAAGATTCACATCAGGCATATCAATACTTACTTGAGGCAATTAAACGAGATGGTGTTCCTTATGATTTGATTAGTAAATCATTACCCACAGTCGAGGGTGCAGTAAATGATATTCTTGCACAGATAGTTGATTTTAGTATTGTGTTTAATATGGATGGTAAACAAATAGATACTCACATCGTATATGATGATGATAGAGTTTGGCCATTAGAATTATCAAGTGGTATGGAACGATTCGTTAGTTCTCTTGCAATAAGAGTTGGTTTAATGAATGTTAGTAATTTACCACGAAGTAACTTCCTTGCTATTGATGAAGGTTGGGGAACAATGGATAGTGAAAATTTAAATTCAGTTTCACAATTGTTCCAATATTTGAAATCACAATTTCAATTTACAATGGTAGTTTCACACATAGAAACTATGAGAGATTTTGTTGATACTCTATTAGAGATTAAGAAAGTTGATGGTAGTTCTTCAGTTAAATTTAGTAGGGATTGATGGCATCTTAGCTTTAGGTGTAGAACCACCTTTCATCTTACCCAATGTTTGATTGATAAAAGAAGAACAATTAGTTCTATTCTCTTTACAATAATACTTTAGCCATTCCATAACATCTTCATCTAATGTGAAGTTATATCTTTTTTTCATTTTTATACTCACTTTATACTCATCTTATACATATAAATAAGTATCATTATTTTAAATTTTAATATTTATATAGGACTACTTTTATAACGAGGTACACACTTAAATGGCAATCTTAAAGAGAATCAACAAATATCAAGGTTTAAAGGATATAGATATACTTGTCGAAGAGACTGGGTTAACTTCCCAATACTTTCAAGTTTACGATTT
>TARA_R110000851_G_scaffold31214_5_pt1 | contig 11001 bp, 11 predicted proteins | sample TARA_R110000851 | Tara Oceans TARA_R110000851 (sample SAMEA4397627) | marine metagenome | biome: Polar Biome; feature: [DCM] deep chlorophyll maximum layer (ENVO:01000326); material: water (ENVO:00002006), including particulate matter (ENVO:01000060) such as... | depth 17 m | reverse complement strand
ATAAACACTTTTTAGCTTCTTCAACCGGGAGTGTTTCACAAAATTTTGTATACCCTAGCACAAGGTCAGCAACTCGCTTTCTCTGTATGTTCCGACTGTTAAATAGCAGCGTGAATTGTGGTGACTGACCTTTCTGTGTTAAATTTGATTTGAACTCAATAAACGCGGGATCTGTTTTTGCTACAGGATAGAATTCTTGCTCGTTAATGCCGTGTGGCACATACGTTAAGTCAACACCTTCTATTCTAGGCTTGTTTTTGCATACATGTTTATTAATATTATATGTTTGCTTTGAAATTGCCATTAGCAAGTCACATGATTCATACGCATTTTCATTCCAATGTGGAAAGGGTAAGTCATCCCATATATTAAGGTACATAAGCGGCATTGTAAGTCTCAACTCATGCTCCATATTATATAACCAACCCCAAAATCTTGGATCTGTAAAATGTAGAATACCATCAACACCTCCTTCATTATGTATCACGTTACGTAGTATCTGTTCATTACCATAACCAGATACGGGATATACTTTTACATATGCATCTGGAATACCTTCCTTTTCTTGAACCTCTTTTGAAAGATCAAATACTTTACCCTCTTCCGGATGTTTAACTGCGCCACCTATCTGAACCCAATCATATTTATCTAGTGTGCCTAGCACTAATTTTTTAGACATAGTACCTATCCCTGATGGGATGCGTATATCGTCAGATAACAATAATATCTTCTTTTTTGACATAACCTTTCCTTACTTTTTGTTATTAATTATTTTTCTAAATTCCGTATCTTCTAGGTACATCTCCACAGCTGTATTTACTAGCTTCTGGAATGTGATACCATTCTTGATACATAACATCTTAAATTCTAGATGATTTGTTCTGTTTACATTAACAGACGTTAACAATTTTGCACTCTTTTCCATAAACCTTTCTCCTATCTTATATATATAAATATATGTATATACAATAAAACTACGTTAAAATGACGACTTTTTTACCTTTCCTTTTAGCTTCGTTGATAGTGTATGCTGTTCCATTTGAATCGTGAGCACCGCACCCGATTAGGTAATCAACATACCCTGCTAACATTTTATTTCTATGAAAAAAGTATTTAACATTATAATCTTTACCGTAATACGCAGCATGTAGCGCTGAATATAAATTCCTGACAGTGTGTGCTGGGTTAAACTCTATATACTTGCAATCCATCTCTAATGCATACTTCCTAGCATACTTATCTGCCCCATCTTTACACCCTCCGGATACAATAGTTAACTCATCACCAAATTGTTCTTTGAGCTTGTATATCATTTCACGTACTTTACGTTTATTTTCATATGTACGTGATCCGATAATGCCTACCCTCATACCTTTATTCGTTCTTTTCTAGCACATAAATCATCTCTACCTTTAAAGTCACAGTACTTACAATTCTTATTATTTTTTCCTGCGACTGCTGGATATTCTCGATCTGTATTATATGATCCATCAGCATTAAATGCGTTACGGACAAATTCATCCACTGACCCGTTCACCTTATTCATGGTAGGTGTACCAGCTGCTGGTTGAAATAGTTGAACTCTCTTTTGAGGAAAGTCCATATTCTCATACAGCGTACGTTTCACAATAAAGTACTCTACTCTAATATTCTCTATAGGTACGTTAAACTGCTTAGCGTAATAAGATTTATACAGCACTAGCTGAGCTGTCTTAGTCTTATCAGCTTTCTGATACTTGTTCCAGCCTGTAGTTGAAGTTTTAATATCGATAATCTTATATGTATTATCACGCTTATCTCTAATGATAAGGTCTATATAACCTCTAAACTTCACGTTCTCGTTTACTTCCATCTGTACATCGAGGGGTACTTCTACACCGATCAACTCGTGATCTTTTTTAGCAAAATACACCCCTCGCTTCTTAAATATAAAGTCAAGTATAATTACCCCATGCTCATAAAACTCACCCATTTGAGCTGCGTTCGTAAAGGTAGGATCCTGTCCCATTGCTATAGCTTTTCTATATTCTTTAGACATAAAGTCTTTAAGGATTTTATTCCAATCCTCTTTGTCAGCTGCTACAGCTGATTCCTTGTACATAATAGTTAAGTATGCTTGTAGAGTTTCATGAAATGCACTGCCAAATAGCGTATATATTGATTGCGTGTACACAGATAACTTATCTACGTAATTAAGTTTCCACATCCGTGGACAATTAGCATACTGAGTATACTGTGAGTATGATATTCTATTTCCAGTTGCCATTGCTTACAATTTGTGCTATTATTCCATATATTGATAGATCCTGAAACGTATCTTTTACAGATTCAGTTTTTACTTTTGCGTCTTTCTTTAGCAAAACTAATTGCTTTAGTCTATTAATCTTGTCATTCATTCTAAACCAAAGTCCTGTTAGTGACACATGCACCTCTTCCTCGGTATCTAAATTAGACCCCACCGATATATTACTCTTACCATAATCGAGCATCTTTCGAGCGAATAAGTGAAATTGCTCTCTTGATATTTCTTCATACGCTTTATGTATGCATGGGTAGTAATGCTTTAATTCGTCTATTTCTGTTCTCCCTGCAGATTCAGTAGCAATTGTAAGATCTCTCTCTACAATCTGTCCTGATCTCTTAGCGCTCATTATCTCTCTATCACTCATTTTAACATCTTTTTATTTATTTCTATACACTCTAACAAAGCATGCTCTTTACCTTTAGCCTCTAGCACAATATCAATATCTAATCCATATGTATTGATAGGCTTCTTGCAGTAATCAGCATGGGCTTGGACTCTTATCTTACCCCATTCCTTTTTAAGGGCCGACAAGGTAGGCCAATCGTCTAAATTATCAAAATCTATACTATTATTCTCACATAACGTTAGAAGTGATCTTTTCTTTTCATCCCGTCTAGACTCAGAGTAGTGAGTACATTGAGTAACTCCATCAGGCCAGGTTGAAGCAGCTAACTTAAGAGCTTCCTCTTCAGTCAACCCGCTGGTATGGAATGTGTGATGAAAGTAATCAAACGTAATAGGTATACCTACCTCTTTATGAAAGAAATCGTATAGCATCTGTACAGACCACATACCAGGCTTATCATCGTTCTCCAGTACTAAGCGTTTTTTAAGATTATCAGACAACCTATGCCACGATGCAATCCACCGCTGAGCTGTTCCCTCTGCATCATTATACATACCACCTACATGAATATTAATTTTATTCTCGAATGATGGCTCATATCCCATCATATCAAACATTTCACTATGACGCTCAAGCCCTATTATTGATCGCTCTGCCACCTCTAAATTAGGAGACCCTAACACGTGAAAAGGTCCAGGGTGAGTTGTAAGCCTATGACCGTGTGCTCTGGCGTAATCGCCTGCTTCAAGTAATCTATCTTTAATCTCCTGTAATTGAGGTAACTTAGATAACTCAAATTGATCGTGCCATGGTATAAGCTCTGAGCCTATACGGAATAGTTTTATACCATGCTCTTCATTCCATTGCAGGTACTGAAGTAGGTCGGTAGCATTTAAGAGAGCTCGCTCTCCTAGTAGTTGATAATTATCAGGGTACCAGGTTGCTTTTCTGGCGGTTCTTGATGTAGTAACCGGACCTCCTAATTTCTTAGGTCGACTAGTCAATCCTTGATTTACACACGCATATCCTATTCTCATATCTTAATTAATTTTTTAATTTGCTTCTTATCATACCCATAGCTCTCTAGGATTGATGTTAGACTTAAGATACGAACGTTATCTTGATTAAACAACTTTATATAGGTTTTTATTTCATCTTTAGATACCTCGTAGTGCTTATACAAAATATCAACAAGTTCAGGGTTAAACTTGTCTGACTTTGTTCCTTTGATGTATTTAGTAAACACCTTCCTCTTAGGTAGCACACCACATAGCATTTTGTAGTGTGTACATTTCGGTAATGTATAGTACTTTTGCGTGTGATCCATTAAGTGAGCATACTCTTTGTACATAGATAGCCACTTGTTTATCATATACGGTGAGTATGACTTCCAATCAGACTCTGTGTATGTTGTTGGGTCTACCTTAAGGTGTGTTATATTGGCAAGATGTTGAAATATCGTTTTACTCATGTAGAGGTTGTGATTGCTTTGGTAAAAACATCTCGTTGATATGACCGCAATCCGCGCATCTATATATCTGCATAGGTATCACTGTCTCTTGTCCCGTGGGTGATAGTATAGCTGATAAGCGTTTAAACAGAAAGGTTTGCTCAAAACACTGTGATTTACAATTGTCACACGTTATATCTTCTAAATCGTTTGGGTTTATCTGAACTTGCTGTTCCTGTGACTGATTCATACTAATTTCCTTTGCCATTATTTTGTCTCCTGTAATAATTTATAAAACATTCCCATTATATTTATCTCTTTATCAACTGAGAATGCTGATTGATATTGAGATTCAGCTAATATTAATATGCAAGCTGCTACATCTTTTGCGTATTCATCTACATTTTCAAACAAATACCTATATAAGTCTTCAAAGTTTTTAACTTGACTATTTGCAACTATCTTTCGTATAGATGTAAACGACTTACCTGCTGTTAATTCATCTAGAATTTTAGTTACATATTCCGCTTCTAGTAATGATTGCTCATCTACAACTATTGTATGATCAATAATTTGTCTCTGCAGAGCATTAATACTCCTACGGATGTCTGGATACGTTGCATTCACTATTTGAACAATGGCTTCTTTATCTTCAAGGATATTCTCCTGGGATGTGATATACAGCAATCGCTCAGCTACATCCTTTCTTGAAGGAGGTGTAACTCCAAACACTTGACACCTGCTCTGAATAGGGTCAATAATCTTCTCAACATAGTTACAAGTCAAAATAAATCTTGTATGTTTAGAAAATGTTTCCATCAGATTCCTTAACGCTGCTTGAGCATTGGGGGTCATGTAGTCTGCCTCATCTAATATAACTACCTTGAGAGGGGTAAACCCAACACTACTAGAGAAATCTCTCACTTTAGTACGTACTGTGTCTACATTATTCTCATCAGAAGCATTTATATAGATATAGTCACACTCTATATTCTTAATAATTAACTTTGCTAGAGTTGTTTTACCTGTACCAGCTTTACCATATAAAAGGAGATGCGGAATTTCACCGCTCTCCAAATATACTCTTACCTTGCCTTTTATAGAATCATTTCCGATATAATCACTTAAATCAGTTGGTCTATATTTTTCTGTCCATATTGTATGCATATCTTTAATATACGAACTATATTACATCATTCCAAATTGTCCCGGAGAAACTTCAGATGTTTCTTCAGGGATATTTGTAACAACACACTCTGTGGTTAACATTGTTCCAGCAACTGATGCTGCCTTTTCAAGAGCTACCCTAGTTACTCTCGTGGGATCAATAATACCAGCTGTAAACATATTACATGTGACATCTGTTCTAACATTATAGCCTGTTTCCTCCTTGCAAGGTACAAGAATACTCCAAATTACATCACCGTTTAATCCTGCATTTTCAAGAATAGTATTGAATGGGGACGTACATGCAGTTAGTATAATATCATACCCCTGCTTTTGATCACCATTCTCAAACTCCTGACTCGGTACTAAATGCTCGACAGCTCTCCGTAATGCGATTCCACCGCCGGCTACAATTCCTTCATCAACAGCTGCTCGAGTTGCCGCTAGAGCATCTTCTACCCTATCCTTCTTCTCATTCAACTCTAACTCTGATTCTGCTCCTATTTTAATAATTGCTACCCCACCAGCAAGTTTACCTAGTCTCTCTTGAAGAGATTCAGTTTCATATGCTGATTGTGAATTATCGATTAGAGTTTGAATATCTCTGACTCTTTCTGTAATCTCATTAGCATCACCTGCACCGTCAATAATGGTGGTGGTTTTGTTATTACAAGTTACTAACCTCGCAGTTCCGAATTCTGATGGTTGAAATTTCTCAAGCTTCATACCCTTTTTAGTTGATATAACCGTTGCACCTGTTAGGCATGCAATATCCTCTAAATTAGCTGTTCTCTTTTCACCAAACCCTGGAGCCTTTACAGCTGCGACTTTAAGTGTACCTCTAGCTGTGTTAACAATCAAGCCAGCTAATGCTTCACCATCTATATCTTCAGCAACAATAAACAGGGATTTGCTTTTTGCAATGCAATGCTCTAGTATTTTTACCAAAGGTTTAAGTGATGTAATTCTTCCGTCATATAACAAAATGTACGGATCTTCCATCTGAACTAACTGCTCTTGCTGTTTGTTGATAAAGTATGGAGATAGGTAACCTCTATCGAATTGCATACCTTCAACTGTCTCTAATGAGTTATCAGCTGTGCGTGATTCTTCCACAGTAATAACTCCATCTGTACCTACAGTGTCCATTGCTTCTGCAATTAGTCTACCTATAACTTCATCGTTATTAGCAGATATTGAACCTACTTGAAAAATTTCATCATTGTCACTAACATCTTTTGAAGCTGTTTTCAACCGCGCTACTATATCCTTGACCGCGATTTCCATACCACGCTTGAGCTCAATTGGACTAGCTCCATTCGCCACGCGTTTGAATCCTTCCTGAAGGATTGTATGAGCTAACACTGTTGCAGTTGTCGTTCCGTCACCAGCCTCGTCGTTCACTTGATTAGCTACCTCCTTGACCATTTGAACACCTGCATTCTGCAATGGATCCTTCAGTTCAATTTCTTTTGCTACTGTTACACCATCTTTTGTTGAATGGTATTCACCATGTGATTTTTCTATTACCACATTTCGACCTTTTGGTCCTAGTGTTACAGAAACAGCTTCAGCTAGTTTCTCGACACCTTTTAATAATTCTATACGAGCGTCTGCTCCAAAGTTAAGGTTCTTACTCATTACTCTGTCTCCTTTGTTAAGATTGTTAATACTTCGTTCTCTTTTAATATAAGGTATTCATCACCTCTATATTCTAATTTTTTAGCACCATATTTCGGATATACTACAATATCACCTGGCTTGGTTTGCATGTTACAATAACTCCCGTCTATCATTATAGCTCCGGGACCTACAGCAATTACCTCTGCCTGCATAGTTTCTTCTTGTGCGATGTCTGGTAGGATTACTCCACCTTCTGTTGTTTCGTTTGCATCTAGTGCTTTAACGATAATTTTGTCTGCGATTGGTTTAAACATATTTTTCCTTAATCTATTTGTTTGCTTACTAAATAATATTCTGCGCTGTTTGCTGCAGTATTAAACTTTACTCTACCTAACCCTACTGGGCTTATTTCTAATGTACCGTGTGTATTTTTATTTGCAACTAAGACTTCTCTCATCAGGCCTGCTGAGAAATGTATTGGCTGTATATCCTCTCCATCTATATCTATATTAAAGCTAATTCTATTAGAGTTAGTATTTGAATAGCCGAATATTATTTGCTTAGAGATAGCGTCACCTTCAATTGTGAAGACGTCATTATCAGGGAGTGCACCGTGAGACTTTACGAACTTGTTAATAAAGTCGTCGGTAATCTTTATAGTTGATGTGAAGGATGGTGTCATTTTTAGCTTAGGTGATTTAGGTATAACATCTAAATCAGCTAACACAAACGAGAAGTTAGTGTATTTATCATTAACCTGAATGCTTGTATCATTAACAGACACTGTAATATCATCATCTAATATCGATAACATTCTAATTAATTGGCTTGTTGTAAAAATACCTACCTCTGATAAGCTTGTATTAATATCTGCGTTATTCATAGTGACGGTACCTTTCAGAGTTTTATCTGAAGACACAAAATTGGTAGTGATAGAATTATTTTCTAATCCCCACGCCACCGATTCTACGTTACCACCTAGTGAATATTTACCTATAAAGCTTAATAACTCTGTTTTTGTCATACTTGTAACCCTTTTTATTTACTATAAATATACGAACTAAATAATAAAATACCTACTCAAAGTCGAAAAATTTATGTACTTGTCTCATGTCGCGAGATGGGACTTCTCCCCACTTCAGTGCACTGTAAAACGCTTCTAGTTTATTATATAACTCTCTAGTGAATATCTTGTCATAGTTAATATACTTGTCAATAAACTGTAGCACAATCTCAGGATCATCGTAGTTCTTAAATGCCATAGCGTCCAATCCATATGGATTTTGTTTTAAGTATACCCACTTAATCTTATCACCACTTCTAATTTCACCTTTGTTTGTTGTACCCGTTCTGCGTAACATATTATTATATGCCACAGCTGCTTTCACATGGGCTGGAGCTCCTTTAGATAGTTCAATAACCTCTTCATCTCTAAATATATGCTTTTCAATATTTTTAACACCGGTAGATTTAGCAATCTCACTGGTATGCATACCTTTCATATCGTCTTTAAAATTTAGTATGTCCTCATCCACTGCATGTTGAGTTTTATTTTCAAGTATAGATCTTAATACCCCAGATAAGAATGTCCTCATTGCTGCAGGAAAACTTGATCTTACTACATCAATTCCCTTTACATCCAACTTATCACATGGATGCCCTTCCTGATTAATTACCCATTGAGCGTAGCGCTTCTTTGCAATCCATATACCAGCTCTAGATATCAACTCTTGCTTTATATCAAATCTATGCTTATCAACGTTATGTATACGTTGTGCATACAAGTCATACATGTTATTAATATATGTTTGGACTTCGTCCGCGACAGGGAGAATTGCCTTTGCCATAGCGTTGTTATCTGTCATATCAATATTAGGATACCGCTTCTCAATAATAGGTTTAGCAGAAAAGAATACAGAATCTGTGTCTGTGTATATGCAGTAATCTACACCTTCTGTACCTAGCTCATCATTATAAAACTTACTACCAAATTCACCTGTAGCCTTAATCAGCTGTTGCCCGGTTAGAGTTACAGCTTCGGCATTATCAATATCAAAGAATCTAAAAGTCTTGTTACCTAGCACACCATACATACTGTTTAGCAAAATCTTAGTTGTATATTGCATTTGGTCAAAGTACGCGACCTTTGCACTGTCACCTTCTGCCTCGTACTTCTTTCGTAAGTTCTTAAACTCCACGCGTTCGTCGAACCACCTATCTAATATGGAAGGTATCAGACCTGCTTTGTCTGTCTTAAACATTGCACCATTTGACCCTATAGAGCACTGCTCTGCTTCAAGGAAATTTAATACTTGTGCAGTAGTTAACTCTCTGTACTTACCATCTATATTTAATGTCCATTTGCGATCTTTACGAGCTCTGAAATCATCTGAATTAAAGTCTGTAAATATACCGACCTTTGTTTCTGGTGATATGTTTAGAGTCATAATAATTGATGGGTATAGTGAGGTCAAGTCTAAATCATATATCCACTCATACCGACCCGGTTCAGGTACTTTTACAAATGCACCAGAGAATTTACCATCTTTAACAACATTGTATGGTTTGTTTTTAGTCACGATACCTAATTTACGTGTATGTGCTAAAATAGCTCCCTCTAGGTATGCAGATGTAATGTGTATCTGCTGATAGGGTATGTGCCCTTTATGGCATATAGCTCTACATAAATCTATAAACTTGAGCTTATCGTCTAGTCGCTTTACAATCTCAACGTCGTTCAAGTTATACTCAATGTACTTGTTGATATCTTCTGCAAATAGATCATCTAGGTTACCTTCATACTCAATTTTACCTAAGTCGACTTCATGTCTACCAATAGCGTCTAATCGATAGGAAGGTCTCTCCCCCATTGTAAACTTCTTATACAATAGCATATAGTCTAATATAGACACACCCTCGATAAACCACTTATCTAGCCCCTCTCTGTAACTTATATAACCAACGGGGCTTAATGCCCTTTCCGCGTGTTCCCCGAGGACACGCGGTATGCGATTTAACAGGTAAGGTATGTCAAACCCTTCTATGTTCCATCCAGTTAAAATATGAGGTGAGATTTCGCGATACTTTTCTATGAATGTTTCTAGTAACGCAGCTTCAGTATGAAAACTGATAATCTCTACGTTATCATTAACTGAGTCTTCAACCCTACCATCTTCATCTAATACTAACACGCAGTATTCGTTTGATAACTTTTCGTGCCACGCGATTGCTGTGATCTTATTTATAGGATTTTTCCAGTCTGGAAATCCTTGAAGTATCTCTGTCTCAATATCAAAGTTCATCTCACGATGACCTGTGCTTGGTAGATCTGAATCACCATATTTATCTATCAAGACTTTTGTCTCTAATGGTACATCTGTTTCGTAATATAAGTGCTTAGTGTCAGGGTGCTTAGCTGCTTCACCAACCTCCCTATTCACTTTAACTTTACGGACGGTCTTACCATCGATAGCTTTATGCTTACCTCTAGGATCTTTCACATACCCATATAGATATGAGCTAAGAGGCTCAATACTATGACCAGTACTATCATCCCATAAGTGTACTTTTCGCTTATGCCTATCTATGTAAATACTCTGATACAATCGCTTTTATTTTCTCTGCTTATCATTCTGAAACTGTCCATCATACACATCACCTTCACTATTCTCGTGAAAATACATCTGCGCGACTCTAGCATCCTGCTCGATAAATATATGATTAGTTACGATCATGACAGTGCCGATATTATCGGTATAGAATCCAGGGTCAAAGATCGAGCTCGCAATAATTGCACCGTTTCTTAAAAGCGATGATCTTTGTCTTACCATACCAGTCCTATTAGCAGCAATATTACATCCTTCATTCATAGTTACATCATATGTACCAGGCTGTAACATCCAACCTTCCCTACCATTCATATCTACCAAATCAACATTTACTAAATCACCAACAACAGTCCTATCAACGTACACATGTCCGATATACCCATTAGCTGCATTTGCATCTCCAATTTTTTTAATCTCTTTCGCACTTAAGTCGTACCCGACTTGTGCAGGCTTACCTTTAGCATTATCTAATACTATAAGTCCCTCTTCTAAAATTTCTTTT
>TARA_R110000851_G_scaffold71968_5_pt1 | contig 11013 bp, 5 predicted proteins | sample TARA_R110000851 | Tara Oceans TARA_R110000851 (sample SAMEA4397627) | marine metagenome | biome: Polar Biome; feature: [DCM] deep chlorophyll maximum layer (ENVO:01000326); material: water (ENVO:00002006), including particulate matter (ENVO:01000060) such as... | depth 17 m | reverse complement strand
TAGTTAGTGTCTGTTCTATCATATATTCTTAATTGACAATTTTGCACATTAACATCAGAAGTATGATCAAAATTGACATGAAAAGTTCTGTTGCCAGAATTTATCTTAGTCAACGGAATACCTGATCCTACCGTGCTAGGCGTACCAGAGCCCGGTGTGCTAAATTTAATATTCGTCGCTGCTGGACCTTGTGCAGTTCCAGCGGCGTTAGTTACGTATGTTGAGTCTTGGAACGAACCGATTTGGACCGATGAGCCGAACGTGGCACCGTAAAACCCCAAACCAGAACCAACAATATTTGATTGTGTTCCTATACCAAATGTGATCTCTGCCATTATAATATCTCCTTTTTTTTCATCTAAGGGCACCTATATAATGTAATACACAAAATGCCTAGGTTTAAGTTAAATTTTAAGTTATTTTCCTCCACATCCTCCACACTTTCCTCTAGTTTGTTCATATCGCTCCCATTTCCCTATTGGGCACTCTTCTGAGGCCCACGCAGCCTTTATTGATACCATACACCCACACGCAGAACATCTATCTCCAGAGAGCTTATCACAACCACTACATATCTCTAATCGAGCGTTTTTTAAGTTCTCAGGTACGTTTTGCCCTCTATTCATCACATGCTTTGCCGCTGATGTGGCGAAGTTTTTTGCTTGCTCAAGCATAGAAGGCATTTCATTTTCAGAAGGCATTTCATTTTCAGAAGGCATTTCATTTTCAGAAGGTTCCACCTCTTCAGGGAGGTATATATCCATGTCTACAGCTCCGCACTGGGGGCACACACAAACTCCATCATAGCTTAGCTCAAATGAACACTGTTTACAATTACGCATAATATATCCTCCTATATAGATGCTGTTATATCAACACCAAATGGTTCCATTGTTGGGTTTATGTTTTTCCAAGAAAATTCTCTTTTATATATCTCTTGAAAGTTAAAATCATGTGACTTGTCAGTCGCCGCATCGCTTATGGGTGCTGAATAGAAAGCCATTCCTACCAGATCCGCACCCCTCGTCTGAATCGCAGGCGCCTGTAGCAGCGAAGCCATGTAAACCTTACATTGAGAAAGATCAAGTGAATCATTCGGTGTAGATAAGGTAAATTGATTGAGGTCAGTATCCACCAAACCGTTCGTAGATAAAAGATGGCCTTTCTGACTTCGACATCCGAGATAAGGTGGCGGAGGAGTATACCCCTGTATGGGCGGAAGTGGACTCGATGGGACGATATAGCCATATGGCTGCCACTTCCTAGTTCCGCACTTGAACAGAGTTGGGTCCGGCTGATCGCCGTAGATTCCAACGGGCCCAGTACAGCCCGCTTCCCATGCTGCTGCCGTACCATATTGCTCGTAATAACTGCCACCATCGACCCACCCCCACGTTTGTAGTTGTGATGATTTACACGCAATTCTTGCGGAGCCGGGACCGCCATAAAACCCGCCAAGTCCGGTGCCTCCCCACGATACTGCCTGAAGTGGTCGCCTTGCAGGTTGAGGGCCTGCACCACCACCCAGCGGATCGATATGATTGGCGGGTTGTGTAATTTCATCCAAAGCCTCTTGATATGTATCATACCCCTTAAATTGTCCCCCATACCTCGTCGCTTGGACGGGTGATAGTTGGTCATTTATAGTATATTTCTCCACTTGGGTGGGACAATACTTATTAAACCCAAACCGATCATATTCGGTATCGCATCCTTCGCAGGTCAACCACTTATATATAGCGCCCAGCTTATACATAAAAGTCTTTCTAGACAGGTTTGCTGATATCTTTTCTTTTTGAATATAAGAATTTCTATCTGTAAGTGAGCCATAGATTGATGGCGTTGATACTACATGCGGGTGATTAGATGTGTTTGCACTAAAGCCCTTATTTTCACACGTTGTCTTTAGAAGAAGATAAAAAATATTGTGGTCTATCAGAGTCCTTGTTCCGGGAATTCCATCCTGACCCCAGTCGTGAGTTCTAACGTCAAATTGGCTACCGCTATCCTGAACTGTAAGATCTCCACAATGAACACCAAGCCCATAACTGTCGTAGGTAGAAAAAATAGAAGTTTCAGATATTCTTAAATCCCTTCCGTAATCATCCTCAGCTCCTGTTCCGAATCGACACCAAGGGGGCATGTAGCTGCCAAAACTGGGATAATGCCTATTTACCAACATCCTTTGCGAGTCCAGATCGTAAAGTTTTTCAAACTCATAAGTTGGCGAAGTATGAAAAATATTAAAACTAACCTTATCCCAACCCGGGTTGCCGGTCATATAGTCGAGTCTGCTAAATAGTATCTCTTCGTTATTATTCTTAACATAAAACGAATCAAATTTATCTAAGAGCTGTCCCGCTTCTGAAAGGCAACTGGTAGAACAGGTACCACAACTCCCCTCAAAGGCTTTAGGTCTAAGTCCTATATTTGTTGTTTTTTCCATTCGTCAATATCCTCTATATAAAACTTTAAAGCTAGATCGTGTCCAAAAAAGTAACCGTTTTTAGGTAGCTGTGATTGCTTCCAATATAAATTATCCGTTATGTCAGCCTTGCCCTGCGAAATATTTTTACCATATTTCCATCCAATCTTATGCTCTTCACCCGAACGGTATACGTTTTCGTCTGCGCTGCTGAACCCCACCATCCATGACGATCCATGTTGGCCATCGCGGGAAAAAGTTGTTGATCGTGGCCTACGCTGTTGAGCAGCGGTATATCTTTCTTGAAAACCAAGACGTGAAGTCGCGGTAAGTTGTGCATTTCTCATTCGAGGTAGGAAATCGCTCATTTCTAAACTAATATTATTGCCGTTTTCAAAAAGCTTTAAACATGCCTTTACATTGCGAGCTGCCCCGAAGCCGTAGCTTAGCTTTGTGTCCGTTAGGTCTACATAGGTTGGGTTTCCCCCTCCTTTCGTGGGGGGCGAGCCGCCCGGACCAGCAATTTCATCTCCAATAGAGCCTATATCAACCAGAGGGTTAACAAGATCTATACGAGAAACCCTGTATTTAAGCGGGTTATGAAAATCTCCGCCTAAAGATTTAAGGTATAGTGTTTGCAAATAATATGTTCGACCATTCATAGCATAGCTAAGGATGTCTTCCTCTAACTCAATCTCTGACACATCAACAACCGCGCCATTGCTAAGCTTGACTTTGGTAGGCTTAAGATTTGGCCCCCGCTCTACTATTTCGGTAATAGTATATTTAAAATCACCTCCCACAGGGTGATATACTTCCATATCTACTTCAATATCTATACCGGACTCATTAGCGCTTCTGTCTGTTCTAAACGACACAAAAATAATATCATCTACATGTTTTGTTGCTGTGTTTATATTATCTTCCCAGAGGCCATTTTTAGACATATATTTTCTAAAAAAGTCTACAGAACCACCGGCCAGTATTGGATCATAATCTCCGGGAAAACCTACCGGAAATGTAACTGTTTGGCTTATTGGCTCGTTTTGTATTCCTCCAAGGGTCTGAGGATGAGGGGCTGACGTGCCATCCAACTTATTGTCTATATACGTCGTGCGTATTGGCGAGCAATCGTCCCTATGCCGAGGAGGACCATAGTAACCATCAGACATCCCCGGCCCAGAATTTACATATGCAGAATCACAAACCTGTGGAACCCACCATTTAAAATCCGAAGGTTCTGCGGCTCTTCCCAGCCCATTTGTTGAGTATGGGTTGAATACGATAAAATCTCTAGCCTCAACACTAATCCCTCCAAACAAACTTTTATCTACATGATAGAGAGGTGGTGGGACCGGAAGGTCAATTGTTCCCTCTGGAGGTCCGATAAAGTCGCAGGATGATACTGAATCAAAATAATGAGTAAATGCGAAAGTGTCTCGCGCGACAGTCCCGTCTCCCCGAGGCATCTGCCCCCAATCTTTGGTTAGCTTAAAGAAAGGGTATGTTAAACAATACTCCACATAGAGAGAGCCTCTTCCACTGGCATCAGAGGACCAATCTGGGCCACCCCCAGCCGTCAGATGCTCTCGGGTTACCGCTTGTTGGCAATCGTAGTACCCGGGTATCCCGCACGGTCCAACCAAATCGAAGCGAAGCACAGACTTGTACACTGATTGTGTTTCAGATTCAAATATCGTTGTTCCTTTATATTGCACTAAGTGGTCCACAGCCGTGGAGTAAAAATCGATAGGTACACCCAGATACGATGTGGACGGTCGCGTCCCTACTCTGGTAACTGGCCCTGCGCGGTATTTTCTAACAATCGTTATGGCTTCATTACCACTACCTATCGTGATAGTCAATAAAGAAGGTGTAATGAGACCAATATCAGGATCTCCGGCGAAAAAGTCCTTATTCATCTGGCTATATGGATTTGAACTAGGCGTTCCGCTACCACCTTGACCGTTGGCAAAACCACCACTCTTAGGAGGAGTATATCCCCTAACTTTCGCAGCATACTCGCCATAGCTTGATCTTTTTTGGACGTGTTTTATCGCCGTTAAGCCGTAATACCCAGTCTTCCCTTGACCCGCTACGTATTGTTCGAATTCAGAAGCCGTCTTCCAGCTCCCTCCTCCAACTTTATAATAAGCTTTAGAGCTATTATCATAGCACGGCGTTTTTAAGATTGGCTCGCCGCAGCAAGGACCACATCCAGATCTACCCATAATAAAATTCCTTAAGGAGTGGCACAGCCCACATAAACGACTCTCCACTCTTGGTTAATACGTACAGCCATAATATATGCGCCTATTTCAGCAGTTAGGGACGGGTCTCTATTTGTAAGAGTTACGGTTCCGTACCCGCCTCCGGGCGCGCTAGAAGCCCACGAAGAAACTCTAGGATCATTAGGGTCAGGCGCGTCACTATCTGTTTTTCTGTATATCGTCATCTTCCCACCAGTGTCTGGCCCTGTTACTGTGTCGGAAGCTGCACCAATCGGACTTGCAAGAACGCCCTCAATAAACTGAAGTCCGCCAGCCCAAACCTGACGCTCATCGTCCCACATTAAATCAACAGGCCCCGTTTTCCAGCAACCTCTGTTTTCTGCTGGATTTTTTGGAAAAAATTCGCCATCGCTTTTGCCCGGAACAGGCTGTCCACAAACATCGTAACCCCATCCAGAAAGAAGCAAAGGGCCACGCAAACCATAAGTCCTGACCTGACTAACCGCAGCGGAAATAGCGTTATCACTGTTGGATAAGTGCATATTATTTTTCTTCATCCACGCAAAGTCCTCCATCACGACCGCCCCGAAATCGACCTTCGGGAACTTAAAATAAGGATCTAAATCTCCAGCCGTAGGAGAAGCGTGACCAAGCTCAAACGAGCTAGTAGTATCTCCGTCTCCATCAATATTTTCCCCGGCCTCTGGGGCATTACCATATGGCAATATACCTGCGTTAACATCGTCTGGAGTTCTCTTTATCCCAACGGGAGAAAATAACTGTTCAGGAGTACATCCAAAACTAACATCATAGCTAGTATATACTTTATGACCAATTTTAATTTTCCTGTGGTATTGAAACTGTAAACCGTTCCCACTTTTCATAGACATTACCCAGTTTGATGTGCCAAGATTGGCTGGATCAAGGGGTTTCGGATTCCCGTTAGCATCAAGCGGCGGTGGATCTCCTGCTGGAATTCCGAGTCCACTAAAAAAGTTTAGGCCAGTATCATCTACGTTTTTTTGGCCGCCTTGCATTCCAGTAGTAGAGCTGTTTTTTTGGCCACCTCCACCTCCACCTCCACCTCCACCTCCCGAGCTGCCAGCAGCGGCGCTTTTAGCGGCTGCAATTTTTTCCTTATTTATACTAGCTATCCTGTCAATATTGTATTTGGCCATCTTCCCAAAATTTCTAGTCCATGTGGAAAATTGGTATTTTGTAGTAATTCCACCAGCGCCAACGGCAACATCCATTTTTGTAATATATGGGCCATTTGTATTAAATCTATCTGCCATATTATACTGGGGAAATTCTGCTAAGTCAACAGACCCAGACTCAGAAGCGTAAAGATTTGCCGTCCCAGCGTATGTTAAAGAAAATGCCGCCTTGTCGAGAGCAGCCATGCTTCCAAACGTTTCGGGTTTCAACTGAGTGTTTTTCTCTACTTCAGCCTTACCTATCTGTGTGCTAAAGTTATACCAAGGACCCCAACTGTATCGAAGACTTTTTTGGGGGATTGAGACCCTAAGCGGTCTGACAGCCTTTGGCATATATTTCATGGTCATAAATTCACTCTCGAAACTAACAGAGGCAGAGACATCAGTAGAGGAATTTTTAGAGGGTTTAAATCCGGGAGTATTTGCGGGGAGACCATGCGTTGCAGCTACTTGACCATTGAACAGAGAGTCAAGGGCAGCCTTCTCTGTAGCCTGATCGTCATACTGAAAAACACGCGGACATGTAACATGAACCAAAGCGCTAACGGCACCATACGTATTGGCACCTTGCTGATAGTACGGATTATTTTTCCAGTAAATTTGCTTATCTACTTTTACATCGATAGTCCCAACAAGGGCTTGTCCTCCCCCAGTATCATAAGTGAGCGTTTGTGGAATACTGCTAAAGTCCCTTCTGAGCGAACCACCTCCCGACGGGGAGTATCCAGCGCAGGCTTTTAACGCTCCATCACCACTATAAGCCTCTATATTTTTCATTCTAAAATCTGGATCCCATCCGCTATCGCTTATTTCCCAAGCAGATTCAGTCTCATAAGTATTTTTATATCTAATATTGTTAGCAATACCGCCCGGCTCTACTGGAAGTAAAACAAAATATGTCTTACCATAATAGTTTTGCGCTGTGTTTAAAACCGCATCAAATATAAATTTAGCATCGTCTTTGCCTCCAGAGTTACCTGTTTGAGCTTCCTGTATTGCTCTCGTGTGATAGTCACCTGAAAAACCCGCCATAAATGCAGGTCCCGGAGTATGGTCTTTTAGCATTTTATTCATTTGCGCCCTACCTGCCATAGCTATTGACCCAAAAACAGAACTGCTCATACTACTGTACCCATAAGCTCGACCTATGTCGTGATACAGCGACCAAACTTCAAACCCAGAAAGCGCGGCTCTAAGTTCTTGAACCCTAGCTAGGTATCTGCCCCCGTTATCTAGTGCTATGGGAGCAGTATCGTCTTCTGCAAATCCCGACCCTGTCAGCCAGTCTCCGTTCGCATCTTGACCATAAGCAGGTATAAGATGCTCCAATCCTGCTTCCCATACCCGAGTAGCGCTGTCTCCGATAATCATTTTTTGTGTAACAACATCAGCGTATTCCTGACCATTATTAGCAGAAATAAGAGTGTTATTTAACCTTGCCGCCGCAACAAGATCTGCAACAATACCCGGTTGAGGCTGCTCAGACTTATCTAAATACTTAAATGATATTATCGGACCTGTAACGTTCCCATTTGAATCATATTCAGTAGGGGTTACGCCATTTCTAAATACGCTTTGATACTGCGGTTGCGGAACAGTCCCTGTCCCATAGCCTATTAGCACTTGAGAATATATAGGCTTTATAATGGTAACATAATCGTGAACAATAAGCTCACAGCATTCTTGAACTATAGCGTTTATACTGCGAACGGGGCCCTTCATTCTAAAGAAATTAGGCACAAGAGTTTTTAGATTTCCAAAATCTATAACAAACTTACTGTCACCATAAGATATGGGACCCCCTATTAACTCTTCACCATTAGAATTTACTGATGTGTCTATTGATGGCCCAGTCGGGTTGTCGTAAGCGTACTTAGACTGAGATATTTCCTCTATCATAGTGAGAAGACCCTTGGATGATAGACCTGACTGTTGTGAATTATCAGGAATAGGGAATCCAGCAGAGTTGTAGTCAGAATAACCAAATGTTCCTCCCCACGCATAATTTTCTTTTATGCCAAAAGGGTTATAAATATTATTTAGTTGGCTAGTAAAATTTATATCTTCAGAAGGAGTAAACGGATAATTCCCAGTAAACGCAGTCCCTTCGAACCCACTTAGTATAACTTGTACTCCGTCAAGAATTTTAGACGGCGACTCGAAAGTCACATCATATTTTATACCGCCAGTGGCCTGTGAATAGTTATACCTTTGAAAAATACCAACAAACTCAAACCCCTCAAAAGCAAACTGACACACAGTGCCTACTTTTGGAAACCCAGCTATAAACGTAGATCCGCCATCAAGAGAGTGTTTTAGAGTAATCCCATTGTCTGGGTCTTCTACGAGAGTCATCTGCATAGTGCTGGATTCAGCCCCATATCCAACCGACGACGTAAAAGATTCTACGTACACACCGAACATCTTTAAAGGATTTGTGAATTGTACCATACTAATATGTCCATTCTATTTGCAAAGAGTAACCGCCAGTTGAGGGTGTCCAACTTTCTGACTTACTCAACTGATATGCCCCTGTCGGTTTATACGCATTGACAGCAACGAGCGCCTCCGTAGAAGGTTTACCGCTCCTGTTGCATACTTTCATTGTCCATTCCAAACTTGCACTCCTCTTTCTCTCGGTAGTTGTTCCCATGTCCTGAAAAATAGGGCCATCAGTCTTGCCTATAATTTGTATTATAGCAACAACACTATTTGATTGATCTTCATTATCATCTGTAATTTGAAGATTTTCAGTTATTGTATATAATGACGCTGACCCCATATCATTATAGCTTAAACTGTAGGTTATTACACCCGTTGATCTGTTTTTAGATATACTTTTAGATATTTCTGAGGTATTAAGAGCTAGTGGGCACGACGGGGTAGATGTAATAGATGCTGTATAAAAAGAATTTGCTATAGCATAAGCCTGACCTAAGCAATTATCCAAAACACCCTCAGCCTGTGTGATTTTATCTTCAGATCTTGTAGCAAAAGAAGATGTGTTAAGCCCCTGTATGGTTCCATTAACCACAACATTAGTTACTCCATCTTCTCCTGTGTCTAGAGACATATCAAAATCATGCGTGACTGCGAGCTTAGATATGTACCAAGTTTCTGTGATAGAATATGAGCCGCCGGGAAGGTCTGACTGCGCTACTCGACTATGGTTGTATGCACTATCGGTACCTAAATCAATGAAGTCACCAGAGCTTTCCCCCATGTAGATTCCCTGAAAATCCGTAAACCTATCTTTTCCAGCAACGTCTTGTGTGATAGCCGTTGCGGGAGTAGTAACCAACCTACTGATAACCCAATCTTTAGCCTGAGCCCATCCGGAATCATTGAAGGTAGTGTTTGTGACTTTGTTATATCCAGTTGCGCTTACAGTGTGACTTATAGTATAAGTCTTGCTAGGAAGGTTTGTGAGTGTATTTGATTCATAATATCGCTCGGAGTTCTCTGATATATCCCAGCTCTCTTCTGCGCTAGCTAGATTGTATGTACTTCCAGTTTTAGTGGAGTTCCTTTTGTTGGCAGTAAATTCAAAAGTGTAATCTCCCACTTGAGTTCCAGCACTGTCATCATCTTGCTCTCCAAAACTTATACTTGTGAGTTTCGCGTCATTAAACTGCAAAACATGAGCCCGCCCACCGTAAGAAGCTATTTCCAACTGCCCAATAGGAGCCTCATTCTCCATAGCGACCAGCTTGGCTATCATTGCCTCATGTAAACTATCCTGTCTGAGACCAGCAGATGCCATATCTCCGGTAGCTATAATCTGACCAGTTACAGATATACTATATATCATATCTATAAGGGTGCCATCTGCCGCTTCTACCCTCTCGGTAGAAACTGAATATTTAGGGAAAGGCCCCGTAGCGGCTGTACCGCCGATTGTTATTGAGCCTCCCCCAACTGAATTAAATATAACTGCCATAAATTAGCTCCTTACTCGCTATAACCTCTCATAAACAAATCTAGTTTTCCACTAGGTAATGTGTAAACCTCTGGAAGCGTAAGACTCGCAGTATTTGTAGATATGTATCCCCCTGACATATACACATTTATGTCTGACACAGATGTAATACTAGTTAACATTAGACTAGTATCTGCCTCTACCTCTGATCCTCCATCAATACCTTCTCTCCATACAACCAAATTCTTATTTCCAGAGCTTGAAACATAAGAGATCATATGTAGAGATTGAGATTCTCTTAGTATAGTGGGGTTTACCTCAATAGTTTGTGTGTTAGGCATCATTAGGGTGGCTGTGGTCTCAAACACTCCCGATGCGGAATCTGTAATGATTGCCAAGCCTTTAGAAGCACTAACCTCTGCCGATGGAGGCGCTTCCATTCTCATAAAGGTTGTTCCGGTAGCAGGCCCATAGTCTCCAGCGCCAAGCCAAAGAGAAGGATTACCCGTGATATTTCCGGTTCCATGTCCGATACCAGTAATTAAAACATCTTGCTGGCCAGATACAGGATAAAGATCAACCTGAGCAATCCTCATATTCACGCCCATTTGAGACATTCCTCCGCCTCCTTCTCTTCCCCCAAGAACAAATATTGAGGAAGACAAGTCCCGAGCAGTTTTACCTTCAATACTAAGCTCAGAAGCATTACTTGAATAGAGAGGTCCTGCTGTAACTAATGAAGACTCTGATGCAGTCGGTGTAAAGTCAGCACTCATATAGAGAGGTGTAGGACTTTGTAATGGCCCTCTCATATATAGTGGAGCCTGTCCGCTACCAATATAATTAGTTAGATGTAATGGCATCGCAACGCCAGTCGCATATGACCCAAATGTTATACCTAAATCTCCAGTAGCCCCTCCAGAAGGGCTAAGTATGCTTAGGTTTATTGGATCATCAGAAACAGGTGTTGGTCCAGAAATATACAGTGTGCCATTTATATCGTGCAAGCCCAAGAGTGATATCTTTTGTATCCTCTTGACTTTTCCAGCGCCGTAGTTGACCTCAAAATCTCGCGTCACCAATAGCTTTTCTTTGCCAGTAAGGGTAGCCTTCTGGACTGACACTATCTCGTGAGAAACGCTGTTTATAACATTGCCGCCGGGTACATATTGCTGGATTTCGGATTCTATTTCTTCTGATGGGAACTCAAAGTCTTGAGAG
>TARA_R110000851_G_scaffold202155_1_pt1 | contig 11013 bp, 11 predicted proteins | sample TARA_R110000851 | Tara Oceans TARA_R110000851 (sample SAMEA4397627) | marine metagenome | biome: Polar Biome; feature: [DCM] deep chlorophyll maximum layer (ENVO:01000326); material: water (ENVO:00002006), including particulate matter (ENVO:01000060) such as... | depth 17 m | reverse complement strand
GCTAGTTCCTACTTCACCAGCACCATATGCTACAGTTTGCATTGCGTTTGTTGAAGCAACACGAGCATCTCCTGTCGATAAATTATAATATGTATCAACGCCACTAGAATTTTTAGATATCCAACCATATGTATTCCACCAACTACCATACATATTGGCTCCAAAGCCATCCACTAATCCTGAATTATCAGGCATATCCCTGAAACCTTCTGTTGTAAAAACTTTAGGATAATCTGTGTCAAAAAATTCAGTACTATTATTTTGTGCTAATTCAAAGAAATCACCGTCACCGTCTGACATTCTCCAATACAAATCCACCCCCGGAACTACAAAATAGTGATACCACCTGTTATTACCGTTATGCTTTCGAACACTTGTTGCGAGGTTTCCACCATTGTCATTTATAAAATCATTTATACTACCGTCTAGATCTGCCATATATTTAATACCATCATCGATACCACCACCACCTATTACTAGAGCTCCGGTTTCAACCATAAAAGCTTTATTAGATCGATTATCACCTGAACCATCGGTGTAAAATATTATATAGAAATTCTCCCGCATACTGGTATCACTAGTTCTTGTTCGAGTTATACTTTGTATTCTTCCATTTTCAAATATATCTTGATATAATGTTTTACCATTGTCCATTATATGATTATGTAATGACGGAAACCACACATCAATTGGGCTTAATGATACTTCTGAGTGATTGGTTGTAAAATTATTTTTTGTCCACCAAACTAAATCATCTTTAATTAATACAATATCTTCACTGTTAATAAATGTAGCAGCTTGCCATCCATCATTTTCACCCCGTCTAGTATTTCTTGCAAATCTCGGAGTTCCCTGTCCCTGTATTTGATATGGGTGAGCATTTACTACATTATCCCAATCTTCGGAAGATACTGTTCCTGTTGGAGCCGTGGGGAAGCTGGGATTCTGATATTCAGGATTTACAACCCACTGATCAGTTTGCCACACCCACCTTTGCTCTTCACTTAAAGTTCCATTTTTAGAATATTCAGGTCCTGCTAAATTTGGCCCCCATTGATAAATTGGATTCCCCCCATCGGTGTTTTGGGGATTATTTGTTATTTTCCAAGCACCAACGCCAGCAATCATATCCCCATCATCAGTAGTATCATAGCGGGCCCCATCATAGAAAGGTATATTATATGCCGATAATATATCAGTTTGTTTACTTGGCGGCTGTTGTTCTACTAATTGTGCATTGCCCGCTGTATTAGCAACATATCCATCTGGAGGAGATGTGGGTGGCACTTCTTCTGGCATTTCCGCAGCTGGATCAAAAAAACCAACGGGAGGGTCAGCGGGTAGAAATCCGACTTCTTCCTCTGCGCCATATGGATATCTAAAATTAACAAGCATTGGCCAGTTTTCTAGTATAGAACTTTTTATATCAAAACTTACTATAGCTTTATCATTAGTTGTTACACCCAAAGTTGGTAATTGCTCATAAATTGTCGACCATATCATTAAAGATCTGTGTGGTGAATCGCTTGGCCATTGTACATATTGCTGAGCGAACGGTGCATTTAAGTCTGGAAATTTCATACAAACTCCACCATCTACACCTTCTCCTTGAACCCAATGAGCATAATATCCCAAAGAGTGGCTATCTCCCCAAGTAACACTGTTCGGATACCAATGTAACCAACCCGTAGACCAACCTTCTACTTGTATTGCTTTTTGGTGTAAAAAACTATCCCACGGATGTTCTTCTGCTAAAAATATTGGCTCGCCCAAGTCCGTTAGGGATAGTTGTTCTCCGCTCGGGTTGGTCACCACATTCCTATCTGTTCTAGAAATAGATGTAGTCTGACCTACTATATATACATCTGGAATTGTTATGGTGCCACCGACCATCTTTGGTAAAAATACAAATCCATCATTAGCTGGAGTTATTTGTAACGTATCGGATTCGTTGAAGTCATTATCATCATCAGCATTTAGTATAAATTCTATCGATACATTATCATTTATATCTCTTCTGCGATCTATTCCTAAATTAAAAAAGTCTTGTTTATAATCTTGACCATCAAAGTCCTGCGCTCTTATTCTAACTTCAGTTCTTGAAGGAGATATAGCATCAATTTGATATTTGAAATTTTTAAGTTGAAGTTCTTGTCCTCTTGTATTATTTGTTACATCACTCTCATAAACTAATCCGTCATCTGTAATTTCTATATTTAAATAATCATCCCATATTAAAAATTTACCATCAGCATCTGGCTTTGTTCTAACCAATACAGTTTTATCATCACCAGCCAATCTTCTTAAAAATCTATATGTTAGATTAAAAGTGCCCGATGAAATACCAGCTTCTTCGATATTGTCAGGTGGAGATAATTTTATTTTTTCATTTTCATCTATTACAATACTGGAAAATTTTAAATTTTTATGTTCTATAGTATTATCTAATGCATCGGAAATTTGTAGAAATATAAAATCTCTATTGGGATTAGATCCATATATACCATTTTCATATGGCTTATTGCCAATCTGAATTGAATTACCAGCTGATAAAATTCCTTTGTCTTGTTGTGATAAGCTACTTGCCATTATATTTCAACTATATCCCTATTTATTACGTCATTTAATATGTCATCATTTATTTTAAATTGCTGTACGTCTAATGGTTGAATGAGAGTGGTAGTCTCGTCTTTATATAACTCTTCTGTCCATGGATTTTCAAATAACAGAATAGTTCCATCTTCATCTCTTACTAAAAGACTCCCATCATCCACGCCACTGTTTCCAAAAAACGCAGTTCTATATAATTCTCTTTGTCCTAAGTATAATTGCTCATCTTCATCTCTGAGATTTTTGTAATACTCATTATTTTCAAGTTCTTCTTTTGTATATGGCATTTTTATCTCTCAATTTTAAATGTAAAACCATCTTCAAAATATTGTACAGTCTCTCCCGCCGTATTGCTTCCACTAACTACTTTAAATGAAAATTCATAAAACCTTTCAGGCTGCATCCCATTCATCCAAAGGTGAAAGTAATTCCCTGTTGAATCGCAACTTGCAAGAGAGCCAGTCCCAAACGGAATAATAACATCTTCAGTTAAAGCATCCTTAACAGAATAATAAGTTCCATCACCACCAATACTTCCTTTACTTCCGCTTGGTAAGTATTTTGCTGTAAGATATTCTGAAGCAGTATTAGAATATGATTTAGTTGGATATTTTGCTCTACCGACTAATCTGAATTTGATTTTGGATTTCTCTTTATATACCGGCCTTAACCCCTTCATATAAAATGATAAATCCTCCAATTCAGCTGATGATAATGCGCTAAGTGATCCTGTATTCCACAGCGTATCATACCACTCCAATTCCAATTTAGGTGGATAAATTGTATTTGTTTCTCTTGAAAAGAAAGAAAAGTTTCCTAATCTATCTCCACTACCCTCATCCACATTAACATCGGAATTACCTAAACTACCACTCCTTTTTAATATAAATCCCTCATTTGGATAAGTTCCATCTAACCATTTATTTACAATAGGAGTAACATCCATTCTCATATCCGTTGTCCCCCACGCGAATGATTGAGAACCATAAGTTTCCGAATACCAAGTTGCGCCGGAAGAAGTAATTACGGAGTCCCACATTGTTGCTTGGGCAGCACCATCTTTATAGAACCAACTCGCCCCCTCGACAACTGGAGGGTTGTCGTGATACTTACCTTCACCTGAAACCCAACTTTGACTTATGGGATACGCCCACAAAGATTGGCTGTATGACAAATCCACTGGATTAGCATCATAAAGATTTAAATAAAATTTAGCATCCGTTGCAATTTGCCCACTAACTATAGATTTCGAAACTTCATTTAAATCAAACTTCATTAGTATGCGGGAAACCTTAACACTACTACCATCAGCTTTCATATCTTTTCTTATTTCCAATATTTCATCCAACCCAGTATTTTGACTTCCACTTGATTGGAGTAGTGTTGTATCTACTTCCGGATAAATAAAATAATACATTAATTACCTCCTGAGCTTCCGACTGATCGGCCTTCAATATCTGTTGATGGAAATTTCAATTCAAAGCAACTTGGATCAAGAGATGGGTAAATAACACCATCTACAGTCGCAGCCGCTATATCATATATGTTGCCTGAATATCCTTGTGAAGCAATAGCTTTATTTCCTATTAATATGGGCTGACCATTAGGATTATTTTCTTCTGGCGCAACAACTGCTGCAACACCATCCACTAATGATATTTGATAAGCTAAATCTGATAAAATGATTGGCTGACCGATTTGCCACTTATCAATATCAAAGAAACTTTTAACTCTCTGTATAGCTCTAAGCACAACATCATCAGCATTATAACCAGTTTTTGATAAGATGTTAAACTTAACTGCAATATTAATTACAAAAGCGTCTTTGATATTAACAGCATCAGTAACCATTCTAAATTGTGTTAGGTAAGTTTGAATATTTTCCTTTACTGCTTGGTTTACTGCCGCTAAGGTTTTATCCGCATTAAAACCCAGCACATAAAGATTCAACGCTAATGGGTTTATAATGCGGCTATCTGAATTAGCTGCGCCCGTACTGGCAGGATCTAATTGTGAATCTTGCACAATATAACATTTAGCAATATTACCATATTTAGCCGGTAAGGCATATACTCTTGTAATATAATCTGCTTTAGTAACTGCTCTCTGTTGAGCTTGGAAATAAGCTAAAGAATTATTTTTTACTTCTATAATGCTTTCTTGATTTTTCCCACCAGAAGCTGGTCTTGGATTAGTCACAGCAACCGAATTCTTCGTCTGTGCAACTAAAGCAGATCCTAATCCTACTTCATCCAACGTAATTGTAGATGATTGCACATTAGTTAAACTCCCAGCTTTAACATTGTTATCCACACCACCACCTGATCTATAAGTAACAGTTAATTGGGTATTGGATGGGGCTTGTCCATATGCTTTAGTTTTTAAAAAATTAGAAGGATCAAATGCGACCCCCAATTGTGATGGGGAACCAGGTAAAGAAGATCCAACACTATCTGGATTGGGAATTATTTCCTCATCCGGATTATCTGATGTCCCAGCTCCAAATCTTAACTCCGTTTTTCCATCTTCTCTTATATAAGTTATAAACCGCCTAGCAGTTTTTAAAAGTTTAAGTAAGTAGGGAGCTTGGTCAGAATAAGCAGCCAAATCAGGATCTGATGCTGTGGTGTTTTCTGCTTCCATATATACAGTATCTTGAGCTAAAAATGGAACTTCGTGCCAATTATTACCATCACTGTCTGTTACAGAAAGAATCTCAGTTACATTTTCATTACTTAAAGCTACACTGTTGTATTTTGTAGATGCATTGAAAGTAAAGTAATCAACCGCAATATTTCCACTATTAGCCCGTATGGTTTTTTTGAGCAGATAACTTACTGGAACATTATCATTAGTTTCATATACAGTTACAGTAAGTGGATCGTAAGAAGATGAATATTTAAAATTACAATCTTCTATAGTAGTAAATTTAATACCTGTATCACTTTGTAATTCCATTCTAGATTTTACATTTAAACCATAATTCAAATCGGGCTTAGTTGTATAATTCAAACCTGTCCCACTAGACACAGAAGGTACTGTTTGGAAAATATCAATATCAACTATTGCGGCCGTTGCTAATTTTGGTTTATATCCAAGAGATTGAGCCATATTATAGACAGTTCTTTTTTCTTCAGCAAAAGATAATAAACTTTCTTTGAATTGATTGTCAATATAATAAGAAAGTACGTCACCCACATAGGATGCCATTTCAATAAACATCATACCAGGACTTGCTTCGTTAAAGTCATTGTAGTCCTTTGGAAAATATATTTTAGAAAATTCTATTAAATTATCTCTAAAAGATGTAAAATCTTTATTTAAGTATCTAACTTCCTTTACCGACTTTTTTGGTGTTGTTGCTGGCATTTATAATCTCCTATTCAGGCAAATCAAGATTTAAATTTAATTCTTCTACTGTGGTATTATCCACATCCATTGTAAATATAATTCGAGTTGTGATTGTATTTTCTTGCCTACTAAATTTAATATCTAATAAATTAACAAAAGGTAAAAATTCCGATAATGATGCTCTTATCGATTCTTCTATTTTTGTTTCCACATCATCACCCATCGGTTCAAATATTGCTGTCATCAACTCTGATCCAAATGTGGGATTACCTAATCGCTCACCTCTTCTTGTTAAAAGTAAATTTTTAATATTAGATTTTGTTTGATCTATAGTTTTTTTAGTTCTATTAAAATCACCGTCTCGTCCAAATGAAATGGGTAATGATAGTCCTATATAAGTATCTGGATCTAAGTCTTTTTCTATTGTTGACATTATTTATTATCTCTCTTCTCTAAAGCCTTCATTATACCCCTATAATCTCTCGTCATTGCGCCCATAACGCCTTCCATTTCCGGATCATTAGGATCTACTCCAGCTGCTTGTGCAGTTTGTACAGCGGCTACATCCCTTTTAGCTTCATCGCTACTGATAGCCTCATTACCATAACCTAAAAGCTCTGCCATATTAGAAGTACCATACTCACCCATACTTGGATACTCGTCTAATTCTTGAGAGTGTGCGGTCTCATTAAGTATCTTATTTAAAGTTGGATCTTTAGTATAACTTACTTCTTCTAATTTAGCTTTTTTAGGAACGGGCTTTGATAATACCTCAGGCACCGTAACTCCTCCTTGCGATACTGCCCTAACTCCTTCTCTAATAAATATCTTATTTACTTCTTTTTGTACTTCAATCTGAACTAATTCCCTAATTAAAGTTACAAGCTTCTTTGTGTGTGACATAATAAACTCCTATTATTATATATAAATATTAGTTAGACAATTTTCTCATTTTTTCTTCGCGAATTCTCTGTTTTTCTTTTCTGTCATCAATTGCCCTTTTGATTTTTTTCTTAGTATCTTTCGCATAATCTCCGATATTCTCAGCTGTTGGTTTTAGTATTGTTTTAACATCTTTCAAATCCTTCAACTCAGATTTTACCTTTTCAATAACAAACTTCTGAACAACGGAAAGAGCGGCCATTACTGGATTTAAAGCCCCACCAATAGTTGAAGATTTTTCAGTCGCCTCCGCAGTTTTTTGTGTGGTGTCTAATGTTGTTTGAACTTTCTTCAATTGAGCTTCTTTTTCATCTATATCCCCTTGCAATTTTTCTAGATCATCCAACTTAACTTGAATCTCGTCAATCTGAGCCTCAGCCTTGTCAGCTTGTTCGCCACCCGCGTTCAATAATGTGATTTTTTCATTAACATCAACATCAATCTCACCAATTGTATCATTAACTTTTAGTTTAATGTATTCTCGTACAAGATTTGCTAGTATTCCCATAATTTATCCTATATATATTTTATTACTAAATATCTTACCTTTCTTATTAGTATCAGTAGGTGTAAGAAAATTTGATTTTAATTTTTGTAAATCTGATACGAGGGTTTTTGCAGCGGCACCCATAGTTTTTTTAGAAACTGCTTCGCCATCTTCTTCTCCCTCATCAGTAAGAACTTTTGTAAATGATATTATTTTAGAAATTAAAGATTCCATCATCTCTAATAATTCATTACCTTTAACTAATGGATTCACACTATTTGCATCCGCAAGTGTAATTTTACTAGTATTATCACCCGGAGTAATTTCTAAATTTATTTCCTCTGTAGCCCCAATATTTACATTTCTCCCAGCAAAAAAGTGAATATCTCCACTTTGAGTATTCCGTGCTGTGTCCCTTTTTGCATTTACAATAATCCTATCAGAATTTACTACTATTTGATCACCCCCCAACTTTAAAGGTTTGAGTAAATTTTCAAAATCGGTGAAGGCGGGTTCAATCATGGTCATATAATTTCCAGACGAAATTTCAATAGCCGATCCAAAACTATTAATATTATGAACGTGTGGCATGTGAATGTCACCATATTTCCCTATTAATTGATTCCTATCATAAAATTGATTAGATCCTATCAATATCAATGGGCTCACATACTGACCAGTATCATCAGGGAACCCTGAAAAAGTTATGTGCTGACCAAATTTACCTTGTAAAATAGTATCACCGTGATAACTATATGATTTCCTATTATGGTAATTTTTATCTCTAAAAACTTTATTGTCGTTGGATGCTAATCCCTTGATGTTTGCAGTTACATCGCTTTCTGAATTAACGGGAGCTGAATAGTAAATTGTTCCAGCATGGCTCGTTATGTTAACTACCTCATCCACAATAGGTAGCTGAATGAAGTTTATGGATAAAGGATGTACATTATTAATTATCCTACCATCTTCAATTATTTCTACATCTATGCTGTATAGGAGAGACCAATTCGGTTTCTTTTTATCTTTGACAGTTATTATTGGTAAATCCGCTTCTTCCGAATAAACCTTTAAAACTCTGGCTGGCACGATTTCATAAAACTCCGAACTACCTAACCTACTATCTATAATATCTATAATTTTAGAATATGTAGGAACTCCTGTTACGGATTGATCAACACTATCTTGAGATACTTTCCGTCTAATTGCTATCTGCGCCATAATCCACACTCTCCAATTTATCTGAATATTTTTGTACATCACCCGCTACTTCATTCACAGCGGTCAAAAGTTGCTCCTTCTCCGAATCACTTAAAGTATATGCTTCATCAGAACCTCCTTTGTTTTCAGCCGCAACCATTCTTTGAACGATTCCAGCAATCTTTACTAACTGATCATCATTCTTTACATTGATTTCCAAATACTCTTTCAGCATAGGAATGATTTGAACTGCGGTATCGCCGTCTTTGATAAACCCAACAACCTCTTTCATTAGAACAGAAAGTTGTTCCTTGTTTTTTTCGGCATTATCATATATATCTTTAAATACATCGGATAGCGTCTTGCCTTCAAATATTTCATATTTAATACTCATAATTAAACTCCTTGGTATAAGCGTGGTTGTATATAAATATAGTATAACTATTCTCTTTTAATAAATATATATAATAGTTATTATTAGGTAGAAATACCTGTATTTCATTAACTAATGGGAGAATAACCATGAAGGAAGTAATAACAATGGTAAAAGGATATGTAGATGACTTAGCTCATCTTATGATATCCTTTGTTGCTATAGGCGCTGTATCCGAAGTAATCTTTGGGAGCGGTGTCTTTGGCGTCAAAGTTATTGGTAACCTGACATCAATCATAAACACATTCGGCCAGTCCGGATTTGCTGGGCTTGTCGCTCTGTTGGTGTTGGTGGGTTTGTTCCGTAAGTAATTACGAAATAAAAAAAACAGGGGAAGTGTATGCTTCCCCTGAATTTTTAGTTATATTTTATTAATGATCCGGAATCGCTGGCATCTACCATACCATACTTTCCGAATTCATATCTCAATCGTTCATTATACTTTTTCATCACATTTATAATACGAGTAATATGCTGAGTATTAGAACTTGTCATCTCGCGAATAAGAATATAAAGAGCCTTTTTATTAAAGTTTTCTATATCCGATTTCATACGGAACATATGTAAAACAGCATCAGCTACACGAATATCTTTTTGTCTACTGAATATAATTGTTAAATTAGTTTCCCAAAACCTCTGCAACTCATCCACAAATATTGATGATCCATCTATCCTATCCGCTGTCTCTTTTTCGGCCTGCGCATTACGTTTATAGTCAAGCACATCCATTTGATGATGAATTTTACCCATACTATAATTTCTATTATTATGTAAGATCAAATAGTTCTTTGCAACAATACTGAAATATGAAAAAGCTTTTCCTTTACCTTCTTGAAATTTATGTATATTCAGAACAAGAAAGGATACAACTTCATGCTTTACTTGCTCTGATGGCACATCGAAGTAATAAAACTTAAAGGTGTGAATTATATTTTCAGCTAATTTGTCAAATGGGTAAGCTATATGTTCTCTATAAATCTTATTTTTCAATATAACATCATCTGATTTATTATAACGAATTATAGCTCTTTCCGTAACTTCTGTAAAGTAATAGTTCTTCTTTTTCCTACCCATTTTATTTTTCTCCTTCGAAATTCATGAGTTCATTTATTATTTGTTTAAGTTGATCAAATATTTGTCCCGTTTCATCGTCTGCCTCAAAGTATCCTTTATAGTCTATTTCTTTGACTATTTTATTTGTTTGAATTATACGATCTGTAAAGGTGATTATCCACCCCTCCATGAGTTCTATTTTCCTATTTAAATTCCACATTACATAACATGAAGTTATAAACAAAATGGTTATTAACGTAAGACTTATTTCTAAATACATTATTTTTCTCCAAACAAATCTTCAAAAAGGTCTTGTGATTTCGCACTCAACTTTGGTGAAGGTTGTGATTTTTCTTCGGCAACAACGGCTTTCTTAAACTTATTACTTACTTCTTCATCCAAACGATCCCATTCATCCGATTCAATATGTGTCGCCATCATATCAGCTTGGTGAAGTATGTAGGCTATATTGCTCTTCAAACTCCAATCAGGGTTGTAAGACATTAAGTAAGTTTTATTCGCATCCTCATATAAACCATCGGTTAAACGTAATCCGATATACTCCCACTCAGACATTACAATTTGAAAATGATTAAGGATAAAGATTGCACGATCGGTTACGGTCATATATTGAAGATTTGGATTGTGTTTGAATATCTCGCCCCTATTCTTACGATGCCATTCGGAATCTTGTGGAATGTAGTAATCTTCTGTTAAGTCTCCTACCTTACCTAAATCATGGTGCATAGCAGCAAATATAAGTTCTTCTTCTGTGAAGTTAATATTAGCTCCATTTGACTCCCATAACTTTTTAAGTTGAATAGCACAATCAGTTACGTGCAACACATGCTCTACATAACCACCTACCATAGCATTGTGGTATGCGGCTTTCCCACTCGCAGGCGCCACCGACATCCTATCTTCAAAGTATTTATAC
>TARA_R110000851_G_scaffold89631_2_pt1 | contig 11014 bp, 13 predicted proteins | sample TARA_R110000851 | Tara Oceans TARA_R110000851 (sample SAMEA4397627) | marine metagenome | biome: Polar Biome; feature: [DCM] deep chlorophyll maximum layer (ENVO:01000326); material: water (ENVO:00002006), including particulate matter (ENVO:01000060) such as... | depth 17 m | reverse complement strand
GACCAGGGTGGTCTTTCGAGGAACCCTTAAGGGATAGATTCCTGGCACCTGTATAAGAGTTAACATAAGGCTTCATCTCGGAAGATGTTTTAACCGGCTTACCAGTTACGGGATTGACGGGGTAAACTGGGACAGCAGGGGAACTGCTAGAAAAAGGATTGGGAATAGGTCTACGCTCTTTACTTTTTCCACCACCTGCTTGGCGGCGAGCGGTGATGCCACGCCCATTTGAATCATTAGTTGAACTACCGAGATTTTCCTCTATAATGCCAACAACCCCAACAAAGTTATTATTAATATCATAGTATCGAACCCTTACTATATCATTATAATTTACTGGAACACTCTCTGCTACATGGAATTTAGGGAGTAGTTGAGATATGTTATCATCTGAACCTTCAGAGTCTGGCAAAGTATCGTGTCGATTATCATCTATAGCTTTTCCTCTATAAATAAGCTCTGTCTCGGGCTTTTTTCCTCCAATAAAAGGAATCCAATCCCTCCAGGTGTTAGGTCTCTCTAGCTTGCCGGACATAATTCGAACAGTCCCGTCATTCTTGCCCTTATAGGGGTTATTCGTAAACTTCTCACGAACGATCGATTTGATTGCGGTGGAAGGGTCAGAACGACCTACTATCCAGTTTTCTTGAGAAAGAACTTTTCCTTTCTTTGTTTGCTCAGTAGAGGTTAGGTCAACCCGAGTGTTATTATCCTTACCCATCTTGATCATTTAGAAGATCAAATAATTGATCTTTATCACTTTCTGATAATCCATTATTTTTAGTCATAGATTCTTGTTTATGTACAAGTGCCGCCAATTTTACCAATTGCTCGTTACTTCGCTGAAGAGTTTCTACGAATTTAGCTGCAACTGGACCACTGTCAGAATATCGGTCTAAGGACACAGACATGTAATCCCTAAGACTTTCCAACAGGAGTTCTGTCATCTGTCGGTCTTTATTTATATTATCGAGCGCTTGCTCAATTAGTGAGTCGAGGTTCTTTTTCATAAAGTAAATAGGGAGTTACTTTATTTCTCCCTCGTCCCAACGGTGTTTAAACACTTTGAATTTTTCCCTCATTTTGTTGAGACAGCCAACAATTTGCTTTGTGTTTAGTCCTGTAATTTCTCTCATGTAGAGATAGATTGCTTTTTTATTAAAAATTTCTATTTGTTCTATGTTTTCCATCAAAGTCAATATTGCGTTGAGTACTTTTTCTTCGTTTGGCTTGAGATTGGGATTTTTCCAGCCTGATACTTCCTTCAAAAGGAACTCCCAGAATTCAGCGTCTTCCTGGTCTTGAAAGAAGTTGCTCGCACCTGATCCAACTGCCTCTACCTCACGAATCATAGAATCATAATGAATTTCTCTGCGATTCTTTTTAGACTGCTGCTTAGCCTTGTGTGTAAACCAGTTTTTTGTAACCACGGAGAAATAGGAGAAAGCTTTAGCTCCCTGATCGGGGTTAAACTTTCCGAGAATAGTGGTGAGCCAAACCTTGCAATCTTCTTTAAGGTACTCAACATTTTCGAGAGAAGTGAATTTGTAAGTGAAAACAATCTTTGTGACTAGCTCATGGAAAGCTGGCTGAATGTGCTCTACATAAAGCTTTGTTCGAATAGTTGTGTCTTCTGTCGCACAATAATCAACAATTGCCTGCTCAGTAATTTTAGTAAAATAGTGATTTTTACTTTTTGATTTTCGAGGGCTGGCTTTGGCTCTGGTCTTTGCTGGTGCCTTCGATCGTTTAGCCGGCGCTTTGGGTGGCTTTACTGCTGCTTTGGTTTTAGTCATTATTTTCCCTTATTATTGCAGCGCCAGTCGTGGTAGCTTCCGCTGTATCAACCTGGTTACTGAGGATTTTATCTGTATTCTTTATGAAGGCAACAATCTCTTCTCTGATATATTTTGTATGCTTCAACAATTCTTGAAGAGTTGAGTCACCGTAAAAAGTTTCTAGACCGTAGACTTTTTCAAGATGTTCTTCATAGTTTTTTATATCTCCCTTGACAGCTTCCATATCAAGTGCTTGAGTATCCACAAAGATAATCAATCGGCGGATATACCAAACGAGAAGCCCATTGCAAATAATTGATAGTGCCAATGCGGATATTGTGATAATGCTACTTGTCATCTTGTTTTGCCTTGCTCTTTAGCTCTTCTTTTGTTGTATTCAACTCTGCTTTTTTCTCTTCTATCGCTTCTTCTACTCGTGCCCCAGTTGTTTCAGTATTGTTTGTTTTTACAACTTTTGAGAGTATGTTTGATGATCGCAAAAGCTTGCTGGTATCTGGGGATCCACAATACAGACAAAGAATATTTGTTTCTTTGTGAGAATGCCTCAACTCAAATTCCTTAGTGCAATTTTTGCACCCATAATCATAAAGAGGCATTATTCAACTTCAAATTTAGCAGTATTAGTTGGAGTGATTGTAGGAGGATTTAGAACAACTACCTCGTCGTTTTCTATTTTCAAATCCCAGACGGAAAGAAGTTCTGTAATATCTGCCTCCTCTGAAAGACATTTTTGTAATGTCATCAAGAGTGCGCCGATTGCTTGTTGTGATAATTTCATTTTATTCTCCTAGTATAATGCAATTGTAACACAAGTATATTACAAAAGCAAACCTTTTTTAAGTTTTTCTTTCCATAAAATTAATGGACGACCAAAATCGGACTCTGTATGAATAGCTTTTCCTTTGCGTGCAAGCCATTTAGCCGCATACATGGGGAAGTGATTTGCGTAATAGTTACAAGTCTCCTCCCACTGTTCCTCCGAGATAGCTTTACCATAATGCTTTACAAAACCGTCCTGTAAGATTCTATAGGATTTTAAAGTACACTCTCTCTGGTCTAACCCATGATATCCGGTAGTAGCTCCAAATCTGAAGGCAAACAAAATATTCCTATACTCAGGACCAATCCAACGCCTTTCGGCGTATTTCTTGTTTACATCTTCTTCCGTGATATAAAAATCGAATAATCTCATTTGTACGGCATCGATATGATCTGCTAATTTATGCCAATCAAATTCAATTCTTTCATCTGCATCCATATACACAAACCAGTCATTAGGACCACACACCTTAGATGCTTCTAAATAGATGGCTTGGCGGTTTTCAAATTCTGCTCGTGCTCGGACGGAATCCCAAGTCTTTCCTTTCACCACCTTTGTCACTAGCGGATGAGCTTCACAGATTTCTACGGTGTTATCAGTTGAATAATCATCATACACAAAAACTTCAGAACAAAATTCGGACATATGATCTAGAGTTTCCTGGATAATTTCTGATTCGTTCCTAATCCTAGTTAAGCCTATAATTTTCATAGCTTTAAATATTCTTCCACTTGGTTAGCGATGTTTAGGTTTGTGAGCGCAAATTGGCGATTCCTGATTCCCTGCGTTGGGTCATACTTTTCTATTTCATCGATCAGTGCTTGTTTTGAAACTTCTCTTTGAGACTTTCGACCACTACAATTATTTTCTAAATATCCTGAAATGTTATCAGAATTGACAATGCCGTCCATTAGACCTGCTTGATATTGTCTCTTGTCTGCTATGATGACTGATCTAGCACATGCCATTGACTCATAAGCTCCACGACCTAGGCTAAACACAAGATCGGACTCTCGAATAACATTGTGGATGTCTATACGTGGGGAGGTAAATTTACTGTTGAAAGAGAACTCTAGGTTCTTTTTCTTGCAAATTTCTGACAGCATTTGATTAAACTCATCTGACTGAGACAGACTAAAGACTTTTTTAGGGACCGGAGAGATTGGACTTAGGGGCGAGAAAACCTCACAATCGATACCATTATGAATAACTGTGGACCCAAACCCTTTTGAGTTTAGGTGGGTTGATACCTCTTGAGAAATAGAAACGTGTTCTACTCCAGCTACAGGCTGCTCAAGATCCGGGTAGATTCCGTGACAAGTTTGAATTATTTTGCCCCCAGGGAACATAGACCTTACACCTTTTATTATAGTGGTATGATTTAGAAAAGCTACATCGTAAGAATTTCTAAGATTATTTATGTTACACCCAAATTGACGGCTAATAAGTTCTGATACATATCCTGGCTGCATGGTGACAATATCAACCTGATGACCAAGCTCTGTTAGCCTCTTTGCCATCGTATAGGTGAAAGTTTCGCTTCCGCCCAAAGTATGGAGATGGTTTTGACCAAGCAGGATAGTTTTCACGCTGGTAGCCGCCCAGAAAAGAAGTCAAAATTCCAGAGCATAGAATAAAGAACTTCGTCGGATACTAATTTATCTTTAGCTGCGCCTGATTTATGCTTTAGTGATTCGGACTCTTTCTCTAATTTTGAAGATAGAATAACTGACTCGCCGTGGAATAAATGAATATCTTTAGCAAGTAGAGTTACTTTGTTGAAACTTTCCCAAAACCTTAAGCACAGATCAACATCTTGCATAGAACAAGACAGGCTTGGACAAAATCCCCCAACCTCAATAAAAGTTGGAATATCTACAATTTGAAAAGCTCCGGTAACAAATCTTGTCTCCCGGTCAATGTTGACCGCTTTTTCGTCTCTCTTTAGAAATCTGCCAAAATGGTAGGGAGAGCCACAAATAGGATGCTGATTTTCAAGATACTCTGTGAGAACCTTAAAGGAGCCGCCAGCAAATTGGACTTTCCCAAGAGGATCCATTTCCGCAATATCTTCCATGGTCATATGAAAGTCTTGTGCTAGTTCCTTATAAGTTCTGTCTTTGTCCAGAAGTTCACAGAATCCTGATTCTGGGTATAATAATTTTGCTCCACATAATCGAGTACCTGATTCTTTATAATAATGGTACTTGCTGATAAGATTTGGTACGGTTTCTTTATCAGGGGTCCACAAGTCTGCATTCCAGAAAATAGCTTCAGAGAACCCCAGCTTGTTATAAAGGTAAACACCAATATTATTCAACATTGAAAAATTGAAGTATGGAGTATCATAATCTACACGGACATATATTGCTCCGTACTTATTACAGATTTTCCTAAGAGATTCCGGGGAGGAGGATCTATCGTCAAGGACTGTTACATTTGCAATAGTCATTACATCGTTAGATGAGAGATTTGACAATGTAAATTCTAATAACTCTTCATTATCCTTGATGGGGAGAAGAAGTGGTGTTTTGTTTACATCAATTTTTTCTAGTCCCGTAAAGTTAACACTGTAGGTTGTCTCGTTCACAACAAACGGGAAATTAGCCACCCGAAGGGTTTTTAATATTTCTACATAATCTTTATGAAAAGGATAACGATGTGTTTGAGTTTTATCTATAGAAATTTCTGGTTGTATCAAATCTATACAAAACTCTGAGTTCCTCAATATGTCCTTTTTTGTTATATCATCCGAAAAGATATTACAACTCAAGTATTTGTCTGTTCCCGGCTTTTGCCTCAGCATTTTGGTCTCCTGTCAGGGCAAATATAGAGTTCATTACTGACCCATATTTTTGATAGATGTTTTCCTTTGAGAATTTTAAACGAGCATACTTTCCTAAAATAGCAGCCTCTTCTAAGTACAAGCTTGGGCGATCCGCTAATGTTCGTAAGTTCTTCTTGAAAGAATCTTTATCTGGATAGCACCATTGACTTCCTGCTGTAATAAGTCCGGGCATCAAATGATGTTCCTGAACATCTTCCACCTTATATTTGGTCTTGAGAAAAAGACTCTGGATCTTGGCTTTACCACTTTTCTCATTCTTGACAGATGCCCGTAGAAAGTCTAGATGCCCTGACCATGCTGGAGCAATTACTGGAATGTCAGAGCAGGCAGCGTTGAACATAGGAATGCCAAAACCTTCTCCGTGGGTGGCGGAGATATATCCTCTAATAGTCTTAGGATCATAAAGCCCGTGCATTTCTTCTTCATTCATATTTCCGTGGAGAAGATATACTTTACATTTTTTATCTGCCCTGTTTTTGTTCATGTTGAGGAAGGATTGAAGCTGATTTTTAGTATAGTCATAATCTGGAATACTATTGTTCCTCAGATGAGTCTTGAGGATTAGTCCTACATTCTCATTATCATAAAACTCTTCGGTAAACCAATCAAGCATATTGATAAGATTTTTACGAGGAGCTAGTTGTGATACACAGAGAAAGTTAGTATCTGTTGTTACTTCATCATAGCCCGAGAAGGGCTTTCGAACGGAACTATCCTTCAAGTTATTATAAAATGGGATAACTTCGATATTGGTTGTTATTCTATTCCCACTCTCGTCTTTAGCATTTTGTAGATTTTTCTTAGCGTGTTCCGAAACAACAAGTATTTTTTGTAATTCATTGCACTTAGGAATCCATTCACTAGGAGCAGATACAGTTTCAAGAGCAGCAGTCACTCCCACATCATAGCGAGTCATCCTAGAAAACTCATTAGGAGCACGCACCTGAAAACTACAATCAAAACCTTGATGTGTTGGGGTGCCTGTTTGTTTTAGAAAGTTGAAGTATTGAGCAGTCTCATTTATCATACTTCCATATTTCTTAACATACTTCATGTCCCGTGAGGACTCTGCCCATTGAAGGTCTAGGAGATAAAATTTATGTCCACTATTTTGAGCGATAAGTGAATCGGCTACCAGTCTTGCATGATCGCTATATCCGCTAAGGTTACAAAAGGAACCTACAATTAGAACTCTTTTTTGTTGAGTCATATTTCTTCGAGCCTCCAGGACTTATAAGATTTTCTATTTTCCCATGATCCGAATTTTTCGTGGACTCTGATCATAATATCCACCCAGGTTTTCTGGAAGTCTACAAAGTTATAGTTTTTCTCGACATGTTGCCGACCAAGTTTCCCGAGATTTTCCCGATCTTCTGTAGACATACCGTAAATCTTGTTCATAGCCGCAATTAGGTCTTCTTCAGCAATTCTATCTTCATAGATATAAGGCACTGATTGGGAGCCTATAACTGCTTTGGAAGAGGGTTCAATACCTACGCCAAACCAGTTTTCTCCATCTGTTACTTGTTCCTGTAAGCCGCCAGTCATATTTACAATGATCGGGGTTTCGCAGGAAAGAGATTCTAGAGTTGCAAGTCCAAAGCCCTCGGCGTCGGAAATATTGATAGTACAATCGGCAAGACCATAAATATGTGCTAGTTCTTCTGTCGAAATCCCACCCTTCGAAAATATAATCTCTGAGTTAGTCATTCCCAGTTTCGTGGCAAGATATTCAAGTGGCTGACCATTAGGATCATTTGGGTCTGTATGCATTAGAAGTGCAACCTTGGTACTATCGATATGATCTTGGTCTATGAAATTTTTATACCAATGGACAAGTGTTCCGCTTTGCTTACGACGTGCGTTTCTGTTGTTCCAGAAAAAGACAAACTTATTTTCTAGAGCAGGATTGTTCTTCCTCATTTCTTCTAGCGTACTCGTAGTAGCTTTCTTGAAAATCTCCATAGGAACAGCGTGAGGAACATATTGCTCATCAACATCCGGGGAGACAGTTTGAACTATATCACTTGTAACCTTGGAGATTGAAGCAACGAAGTCAGTTGAATCATACCATTTTTTGTTATACAAAGGATATGGGTAGTTGTCCCATACATGATAATATACCATAGGTATAATCTGTCGAATATCGTCTTCTATCTGCCATAACCATTCGTAATAACGAGGGTCTGTCATAAAGTATAGAATATCAGCCTTGAATTCATTGATAACTGATAATACTTTTCTTTTGTCCCCATAACCATCTACAGGAAGAATGTGCCAGTCCTCTGACATCTTCATCAAATTATAGTTGGGGTGTTTCATCGCCCCGCCTAATGAAAAGACTTGAAACTTGCCAGTTGCTAGCAGAGCCTCAATAACATACTTGGTTTGGGTACCTACCCCGGAGGGTAATAAGGGGTGATCACTGATGGTTAGTATCTTGATCTTTTTATCGGTCATTATATATCCTCATTATGGGCAATGCTTGGTTTGATAGAATTCACATACGCCAAATCGGTCACTACATTTTGTGCAGGCATTACGATTTTTGATATAGTTTTCTTTTTCAATATTATGCAGTGCCTTGTTCAAAGCGTTAAGTGCATCTGTTGTTCTTTTTTTAGCTGCCGTAACTCTGACGAACTCTGCCTTCTTACCTGGCTTTGCTGTTCTCTTTAGAAGGACAAAGTGGCAGTCTACATCCTTAGGGTCAACTTCATATTTTTGTGCCCAGAAATGCTTGTAGAAAACTAGCTGATAGGATAATATCGTATCACTTTTCTTTTTGGGATGCCATCCCCAAGAACAAGTCTTCCAATCAATCAGGTGTACCTTTTCATCTTTTTTAGAATGGACCACAAGATCGATGAATCCTTTGAACTTTTTTTCTTTTTCCGCAAATCCCAGGATGGGTTCGTAAAGTTGCTCTTCGGCAGCCAACACTTCCCAATCTTTTCCTAGCTTGCCAAACTTTTCAGTCAAACATCGGAAGAGATCAGGAATGATATCAATCCCACTTACAAGCCACTCTTTGAGTGGAAAATCTCTTTTAGCCACTTGCTGCTCACCCTGGGGCAGACCATTGAGTTCTTTCAAAAACTGTTCTTTAACTAGCGCTTCAATTGCGCCGCTGCCTCTGTACTTTTCGGGGGCGGTCAAAGTAAGTTCGCAAACCGTGTGAAGGGCTTTACCAAAGGCTGTAAAAATGTTGCCTTGGAACTGGGTTACTTTGTCAATATAAGTGAGCTTGTGGTAGTGCGGGCAAATGTGCCAGTTCTTCCACTCCGAATAGGAAATATGTTTGCCTGCCAATTATAACCTGCTTTCTTTCTACTATTCTATACTAGATTGTGCAGGTTGTCTACCTTTTTATAGAGAATAGGGCTAACTTTATATAAACTTTCTTTCTGCCCGCAATAATAAGCTTCAAATCCTGTGGCAAAGTATTCACGGAGAGACACAGCAGAATATGGGCGAACAAAAATACCAGCAGTAACCATTTGTAGCATATTTTTACCTAAACGACGATACAAAAAATTATCAAACTTTTTATTATATTCCAAATCATTGAAGTCATATTCTGTAACCCAATATCCTTCTGACTGGATTTCTGTCTTTACTTGATTTCTTTTACTAATAAATTCTTTCGCAACTTCAGTATCTTCATAAATGTGAGAAGGATAAAGTTCTTCAATATGGTGACCAAACTCATGGCAAATATCATTAATCAAATCGGCGGAGTTGTCTTGCTGATTGGTAATGTGCAATACCCCATCTTTATACACAGCCGAGGCATCCCTAGTTTCAAAAAAGTCGTGGTGTTGAATATTCACGCCCTTAAGTTTACTAAAATAATGAGATGGCATAGCACCCTCAATTGCCTTGAATACGGCATTGATATCCACGTTAGAGGGAAGTGTATCGACTTGAACCACATTTATGCCGCCGAAGCGGAAATGTTTAGGAGTGTTCTTTACTTTTTCTGTTATATAATCAATCATAGAATTTCCGAAGCTAGAGTTGCTAGTTTAGATCTTTCACCTTTTATTAGGGTGATATGTCCTGCAAGATCGTGTATTTTGAATTTTTCGACTGCGTAGGTCAGTCCGTTAGATACAGAGTCCACATAAGAATTGTCAATTTGCTGAATATCTCCTGTGAGCACTAATTTTGTCCCGTGACCTACCCTTGTTATTATAGTCTTCAATTCGTGGGCTGTTAAGTTCTGAGCCTCGTCTATAATCATAAAAGCGTTTGAAATAGAACGTCCACGAATATAAGTCATAGCCTCAATCTCGATAGTACCTTGTTCTATCTGCATATCTAGAGCGCCACGGTCGCCAAAGAGTTGCTCTAGGTTGTCCCGAATAGGAGCGATCCAAGGCATCATCTTCTCCTCGATTGTACCGGGAAGAAAACCAATATCCCTGCCCATTGGTTGAACTGGGCGAGTAATAATAAGCTTATCATATCCTCCCTTAGCACTGGTTGTATTGAATACTTGTTCTAAACCACAAGCAGTTGCTAGTAAAGTCTTACCAGTGCCAGCAGGTCCTGTCAAGGAAATTAGCTGTATATCCCGATCAAAAAGAAGGTCCATTGCATATTGTTGTTCTTTATTTTTAGCTGTTAGCCCCCAAATACTCCTAAGCTTATTGATCTTCTTCAAGGGCGTTTTATAATCTATGAATCTACAGATAGCTGATTTATTTGAACTTTCGTCTTTCAAAAGCAAATATTGATTAGGATATAATTTTGTATCTTGCTCGGGAAGAAATAAAGGGTCGCCGCTATAGAATTGATCGATCATACTAAATTCACAAGATATCTCCTGGGTTCCGTCGAACAAATTCTCGACAGAGCTTATGACTTTTCCAGGCTGGTAGTCGTGACACTCAATTCCGTGAGCATCACATTTAACTCTCATATTTAAATCTCTAGAGACGACAACGACATTGTGGCCTTCTTCAATTAGCCTGCGTGCTACCGCAATAATCTTGTTATCTGAATCATCTTCTAACATTCCGGGGGACATGAATTTCTTGTCAAAGTGGGCAGCAAAGACTTTTCCCTTCCCTTCTCCAAGTGAAACACCTTCAAGAAGGCTCCCTTTTGCCCGAAGAGAATCCAACACCCTGTTCATAGTGCGAGCGTTAAGTCCGGCAGTATCCTGTCTGTGCTTGTGTTTATCTATTTCATCGAGAACAATCGTTGGTACGGCTATATCATCAGATCCAAAAGCGGAAATAGATCCTGCCTCTGTAAGATATACGTTAGTGTCTAAAATAATAGTTTTTTTCATAATGACCTCCTATCGGTTAGGGTTAATATAAGTAGTTTTCGAGACAACAAAAAAGCCGCCCGAAGGCGGCTGGTGGAGGTGGGGAGAATTGAACTCCCGTCTTACCGTATCTGTATCAAGGTCATTCACAAGGTTGTCTATGCATTTATCGTCGGCAGAGTACTTGACTAGGTCGTTTTATTTACGGCAAAAACAATCAAAAGCTCCAACTTCACATATTACGACTTTCTGTTTATTGGTTGTCG
>TARA_R110000851_G_scaffold121878_1_pt1 | contig 11044 bp, 12 predicted proteins | sample TARA_R110000851 | Tara Oceans TARA_R110000851 (sample SAMEA4397627) | marine metagenome | biome: Polar Biome; feature: [DCM] deep chlorophyll maximum layer (ENVO:01000326); material: water (ENVO:00002006), including particulate matter (ENVO:01000060) such as... | depth 17 m | reverse complement strand
TGGGTTAGCGGTTTCTAATAGTTGATTTACTACGTTTGACATTTTAATTTTTTTTTAAAATTGTTAATAATTAAATTAGTTGATTATACCAGCTAATTTTTGCATTCTAGCAACGAAATTATCTCCTTCAACAATTGGTTGTTTTGAAGGTGCTACACCTGCAGCTTTAGAAGCAAATCCTCTATTTTCTTGGATTGGTTTCTTAGCTTGGTTTGTAATACCATCTTTAATTGTTTCAAAAATATTTTTTACTTCTTTTACTGATTCTGCACGATCAAAAGCATTAATTACTTTTACTTTTTGTGCTTCAGTTAGAGTTTTGTTACGGAATAGTTTGTTTACATAAAGAAGTTTAGCATTTAGAAGATTTACCTCATTAAGTTCTGTTTTTAGAGTAGTAATGACATCAATAGCTTCTTTTAATTCAGCTTTTGCTTCACCCATAGTTTCTAATTCAGCTTGAGAAGGCATTTTTGCTTCATATGCTTTTTTGGATTTCATTTCATCCATATCATCTTTAGATTTAGCTTCGTCCATATCTTTGTCCTTAGCTTCTTCCATATGATCTTCATCATGTTTTTCAGAAATTTCAATTTCTTCTTCATCAGAAGTCATTTCTATTTCTTCTTCACCACCACCCATTACGTCAGTAATAACGTCACGGATAATGTCTCTTAGTTCATCTACTGTAATTTCACCGACTTCGTCTTCGTCATCAGCTTTACCAGCGTCTTTGCCTTTTTCGTATTCATATTTGTCTACGTCGGCTCTTTCTGCTTCAGATTCTTCGTTAGTTACAGGAGTTTCAGCTGTTTCATTTGTTGATTCAGCAGCTTCTAGTTCTGAGAGTAGTTCATCTAGATCGATTTCTTCGATTGCTCCTTCGTCTACGTCCTCTTCAAATCTTTCTTTTTCGATTTTACGAGTAACGCCCCTGATAGAGGAATCTCTTTTACCATCTAAATAACCTTCTTCTTCCGCATCAGTACGAGCATCCTCGTTTTTAGCGTCATCATCATCCATGCCTTCTTTCTTAACAGATTTTAGTGCATCTTTGATGTCTGCTTTAGCGTCTTTGATACCATCTTGGTATCCTTCTTCTTCAGCATCTGTACGAGCATCTTCTTTTACAGTATTTTCATCTGTATTGTCTTTTGCTTCGTCCATGTCGTCTTTTGCTTTCATTTCCTCATCTAAATCATCGCTTTCTTCTTGTAATTTTTTTTCAAGCATTGATTGGATTTGTGGAGTAAAAGCTTCTTCTAATGCTAGCTTAGCGTTGGCAAGAGCCGTTTCACGGATCTCCTTAGCTTCAGCGACAGCATCGTTGAAAAACTTTGTGTTTGACATTTTAATAAAATTTAATTGGGATTACTTATTAGTGAAGTAATATAGGGTTTATATCTTGAGTGAGATATTATTGGGAATATCTATCTTGTCTGTAGATAAATATATAAAAATCGAGAAAAAATGAGAAATGATTAACGAAAACAATAAATCCCTGACTGAGTGCAAATTATGTCAGAAATAATTTCGTTAATTCTTTGATATTTTGGTATAGCTTTAGGATTATAACCTTCGTTTATACCAGTTGGTTTTAAAAATGCACCATGAGTTGATGGTGTTGATACAAAATCCCAACATAATAATTCAAAATCATCTTGTACTTCTACTCTACCTTCACCTAATGGTTCTACTGAACCCATACCTCTTGAAGAAATACCAACTGTAATAGCATTATTAAATAACTCTCTTAATATATTTCCTGATGGAGTAGGTAAAACTTCAATTTTACCCATTAAATCGTTACCATCCCACCATAATGATTTAATATTATGAGATGCATTTTTTAAATTTATTACTGCAGATTCAGGGTGATCTAATTCACCTAATGCTCTATTTTCAGCAATGGGACCATCAATATATTTATCAACTTCTTTTTTTAATACATCATATGGATAAGTTCTTCCATTATGATTAAATTCTTCGGCACGCTGAACGACACCTTCTACAACCATGTTTTTATTCCCTTCAACACCTTCATTAAGACGAGATGTTTTAGGAATAAATACAGAATATTCTATTAATAATGATTTTTTCATTATTTATTATTATTTATCCGCTATTTTAATGTACGCTTTTGGGTCTTTTTTTTGTAGTTCAAGAGCAGTTTCTGCATCAGGAGCTTCTATAGTTTCATCTACATCTTCTTTTTCTAATCTGCGTGCTTCTACTCTGTCTTTTAATTCGTTAATATCAACCTCATACCTTTTAGCATATTTTTCGTAAATAGCATCACGAGCTCTTCCTAATTCAGCAATATCATCGGGAGTAGCTTCATTAGTATCATATTTGTCTGCATACATAGTATAGGTTTGTTCATCTAAAAAAGATGTTTTACCTTCCTTCATGATCTTGCCATTAGTTTTCTTTAAAGCTTCAATAGATTTTTTATTAACTTCAATATCATACATACTATCGCCTTCCATTTGGTAAGCTACTTTCTTTTGGTAAAATTGAGGATCTTTAGTTAAGTTTTTTAATACTTTTTGAGATTGTTTTTTTACATTCCCTGTATTTAGTTCTTCTTCCATCCAATCACCCACAGCATTATTAGCCATGTTTAATTCATAGTCTAATCCTCTTGAATATTCATAAGGATTAACCATATCAATGGTTTTAGCTATGATTTGTACTCCGTCTTTGTAAGATTCATCTATTTTTTTATCAGTATCTGATGTATAATTTGATGTGTCTTGAATTTTTTTATAAAGATCTTTTAATTCCATGTATATAAATATTTATCTTCCTTGAAAGCTGTAGTTATTCTGTTAATCCTTTAATACGGTTATTTAATTCTGTTAATTTTTCTGCAATACTGCCAAGAGCATTTTTAGTACGTTTTAAATATGACATACCTTCATTACTTTGTTTTAATTCACTTTTCATCCTTTCGGTATGACCAACGATTTTTAACATTTCGTTCATTCTCTGTCTAATTTCTCTAACGGCTCTATGTATTTGTTCAGTAGGAGTACGAAGTTTAGCTTCTTTTTTAAATTTAGAATATCTTACTTCTTGTAAATCATCTCTTTTATCCATCACAGCAGGATATTGATTTTCAAAAGCGGATACGATTTCGTCTTGAACGTTTTCATCTCTAAGACTTATAACCATTTGTGCGAAATTAACAGCACCAACGAATTTAATTATGTTACTTAATTTATCTTTAGAAACACCTAATCTTTCGTTTAATAATTCTGCTAGACTATAAACTACGAAAGGTTCATTACCATATCCTTTTTGAATATCCACTTTAATTTTTCCATTAGATAGTCTTTCAACTTCTCTTTTGGTTATTTGTGGATCTTTATTTGCGTAATAAAAGTTATTTTTAATTTTGGTAGACGAACCTTGTGGTTGGTTAAAATTTTTAACTAATTCTCCACTGTCATATCCAACACCACCTATATTTACTACATTTCCTGAAGAACTGTAATAAACATTCATTTTTGGATTTGCATCTAAAATTACTTGAGTAAGATATTTGTAATCAGCTTGTTCGTTTATATTTTCGTTTGTACCAAACTTTTTATAAGCATCGGGATAATTTTTTCTAATATGGGTTCTGTATTTATTAAATGTATCTCTTATCTCATCATTTAAATCATCAATAATATTATCATCGGTTTTTGTTGCTAATGTATTTAAAAAACTTCTTAATTCTTTAAATTCTTTATATACTGTATCATAAGCAGGCACGTAATCTATATCCCAAGAAATTTGACCTGTAGTATCATCTATATTTGTAATAGTATATTTTACTCCACCTTCAATATCAGTATCTCCAACCTTAGAATTACCTTTAGCAAATTTAGCTAATTCTGAAACAGAAGCAGCATCTTGTGTATCCATATCATATCCTGTGTTATCACCAGCATTAGCCTGGCTATCTGTAAAATCTGTTACAGGATTCCATTTTTTATATTTTTTATCTGCTTGACTATTAATTCCAGCAAGATATTGGTTTATAGATTTTTCAAATAATTTTACGTAATCTATTGCTTTAGATTTTCTATTTGGGATTGATGGTGACAAAGTTTCAAAAGGTTCAGAAACTTTTAATTGATCTTTTACAGATCCTGTTTTTTGTTTAAATGCTTTAGCAGTAGCATACTGTCCGCCAGTACCTGGTGAAAAGGAAGCACCAGTACCAGTAGTGCTCATTTCTTTTTTTAATCCCTTTAAACTTATCTTTTTCATACTACCTCTATTTCTTTTGAAAGTTCAAGATATTGCAATAAAGCAACTAAATGATCATCTTTCAATTTTCTAGTTGTCAAAATAGGGTTTATTAAGTTTATAACTTCTTGGATTTTTATTTTAAGTGCGGGGTCTGTAATTTTATTAACATTTTCTTTTAATACTTTAGAAATAATGTTAAATTTATTATTTAAGAATTCTTTTAATTTGGGAGCATCAGTAGCACTATTAATATACTCTTTTAATACTTCTTTTTGATCTTTTGTTAATTTATCAAATTTTTCATTATATTTTTCTAGCATTATTTTATATGCTAAAGAACGTGTACCTTTATCCATTGAAGTTAATTCTTCAACTAATGGTGATAATGATATTTTAGAATCTGGGTTAGAAGTAATATACTCTAAAATAGTAATTTTAGAAGTAATAATAGATTCTGGGTTTCCGAATTTTTTATTGTTATAAGATTCGAATAATATGTAAGTTGAAGCTAAAAGCTTATAATTTGTAATTTTAGCTCCGAAAAAATCATTAATATCGAAATTATTTTTAATTTCTTTTATTAAATTATATTTTTCCTTAGAAAGTTTATCCCTATCTAATTTTCTAGATAAATCAAGTACTGTAGACAATATTGATTCAGCTTTACCTTCTGATAAAGATATGGATCTATTAAGGGTTTGGTATAGTTTATTCTCATTAGCTAGTTCACTTTTAGTAAAGTATTTTTTTACTAAACTAGCTGCTTTTGAATTACTATTTGACATAGTATCCGATGTAATTTTTCGAACCAATAATTCAAAAAGAACACCAGTGTTTTTATACTTGTTATGTTTCATTTTCATAAGTAGTGCGCTACTGACTATAAATATTGAGGTTATTTTACTTCTTCACGTATTTGATCTTCATCTAGTAAAGTTTCCTTTTCAAATAAATTTACTTGTGTTTTAGGAAACATTTTTTCTAAACTTTTATGATTTTGTGCAAATATAGCTCGTGTTGAAAGATTTTCTTCTTTTTGTAATTTCTTTTTTGTTTCATTTAAACCTGGTCTATCTTCTGCCTGATTAGATGATGTCATTCTATCTGAACCTGTAACATCTTTACCAAGATTGCTATCTTGTTTACCATAATTTGAAACGCTTTCAGGTGGTCTACCTTGATCTAATGCTTGTTCTGGATAATTTTTATCACCAACAGCATAGCCTGATGGAACACCTTTACTTCCTGGATATCTTCCAGCCCCATATAATGAAGCTAGTGAATGTGGTGTACCATATGCTTCACCAGATTCAGCAGGATCATTTCCTTCTGCTTCAATTTGATTTTCTCTAAACCTACGTTTCTGATCTTCTACAATTAAATCTCTATATTCTTGATATTGATCTTCACTAAAGTGGAATATATTATCATAAATCCAATCAGTAGGCATTAATTTTTGATCTAACATAGACGCTGCTAATTCCACTTTTTCTTTCATAAGTGCAATTCTTTCTTGGTCATATATAATAGATGGTGTAGTTAATGATAACTCAAAATTAGTTAATGAACCTCCATCATATCCTTGTGCATATAAATGAACTAATGCTATCTTAGTTAATTCAGATACTAATATTTTTTGTATACGTTCAACAGTACGAGCAAATCTTATATCCTCGGCTGCTAATGTAGCTTTACCTTCTAAATCACCTTCATATCCTAAATAAGCTTTTGGCACTTTTAAAGCAGCAAATAATTTATCTCTTAAGTATGTTACATCTTCAATTGCAGCATAATCTAAACCTTTTGTTGTTTCTATTCTAGTAGTTGCATCTCCACCCCTAACTGGAATATAGAAATCTTCTAGAATATTCTGCATATTAAATTTTAAATTATATTCACCTGTTTGTGGATCAACATATGGTGTTTTTTTCATTTTGTTGATCATTCTTTGCATATAGCCTTCTACTTCAGCAGGTGGTATATTACCAACATTTACAAAGAAAGTTCTTTTTTCTGGTGCTCTAACAATTCTGTGAATTAACATTGCGTCTTCCATCAATGTCATTTGCTTCCATATTTTACGAGCAGGTTCTAAATATGATCTACCATAAGGTAAATAATTAAAATCTGATAATAATCTAAAATGAGCCATTTCATAATTATCAAACATAACCTCATCACCAGTATTAACTCCCATACCAGGAGATATTGTTTGAAAACCTAATGGGTTTTCGGAAACTGAATAACTAGGATCATATTTAAACTTAACATCAGATGGGTTAGCTGGATCCGAACCTTCTACTCTAATTATAGTATAGGAAGAAAAAGGAATAACATTATATACCCCAAACTTTTCTGAAATTTCTAACTTTAAATAGAAATCTCCATATTTTAACATATTTCTAGTCCACGACCATAAGTTAAATTCTATATTTAATACGTCATAGAATAAATTGTATAATATTTTTTGTATTGTTTCATCAGCAGAACGAATTTGTAAAGTTTCATTCATATCATTTCTAAGAGTAGATTCATCAGAAACAATATCTAAAGTTGAAGCAACTATAGAATCAGTATCCATAGCTTCATAATCAGTATATAATTGAATTCTAGTAGATGGAAAGTTAACTTGTTGATTTAAGTTATAGTTCAAGCCACCCGTAGTACTATACAATTTATTAAATCTATCGTATAAAGAATTTGTTTGTAGTTGCCCTAAAGACTGGATTTGTTCAGAATCAATTACTTTTAATTGATTTCCTCCTACGTTTCTTATTACAACGTCAGTAGAAAATAATCTTCTTAATCTACTAAATAATGATGTATCTGCCATGTTTTGTATATATAATAAATATTAATTAACCCAACAACCAAGTAATATCCTCTTTTTCGCCTAAAGGATTTTCCATCTCGTATGGGTTTTTATTTGCACTCATATTTCCAGAATAAATGTTTGGAGCATTGTGGTGTGTGGAATGTATTCCTCCTAATGTAGCGCGAGCCATATCCACACCTTGTTGTTGGAAATGTAAAGCAGTATCTCTTAAAAATACGCCTATACCAAAAGCCATTGTTAAATCATCATTATATCCACCCAATGCCTGTGCTTTTCCATTTTTCCATACAAATGTTCTTAATTCCTCTAACAGTCGCTTTGAACGAACCGTTACGGATTTCTCATGAAGATACGAAACCATTTTGGAGATAACAAGTGGTCTTGTCCTCATTGATGTAGTAAATCCAGGTACCATACCTTGACCATTTTCAAATCTACTCAAATATTGATCAGCGTTAGACATAGATACATCCATTTTAGGTGAATAGTATAAATTACGATATCCCCTATCTATTAATTGCTGTATTACAGCCCAACCTATATTTGCATTTTCAACTACAAGTAAGGCATCATTATATTCAGTAGCTATTGCAAATAATACATTTCCATAATCTTTTGTTTGAATTTGTGCTTTAAATTCGGCTACCTGTGTTGCCGTTTCTATATCTAATACATGAAAGGCAGAATAGTCATTTCCATCTCCACGTGCAACATCGGCTACTACTACATAAGATTTAGAATAATCAGGTATTTCCCATATCCATAAACTTCCATCAGCTCCCCTGCGTTCAACAGGATCCTGTATAAATGTGCTTTCATAAAAATTTAATACATCTGGTTCTACAACAGTATCCCCGGAGGTGCTAAAATCACAATCACATTCCTGTGCCGCCATTCTATTACCTAGTATTATATCTTGTTCATTCCTCCAGTCTTGATTACGTTCTGGATGAACTGACCAAGGAAGTCGAATTGGTAAAAATGTATTTTCTCTTGCTTCTGCTTTAGCCCAAGTAGAATGAAACCAATTACCAGTACCATAAGGAGTAGATAGTGCTATACACCTACCTCCAGTTGCTAATGTTTGTTGAGCCGAAGCAAATATTTCATCAATACCATCAATAAAAGCAGCCTCATCTATTAATAATAAAGATACTGCTTCTGATCTACCAGCATCTGAACTTGCTGAGGTAGCTTTGATTTGTGAACCATTAGCTAATCTTAATGATAATTTATTATGTTCAACAGTTTTTATTTGTAACCATTTAGGTAGTTGATCATAAGCAAACCTTACTTTAGTTACCATGTTTTTCGCTGTTTCCTGCTTGGTAGCTATACACAGTATGTTTTTATCTTTTTGGAATAACATCATCCATAATGAAAAAGCCGAACATAAAGTAGATATTCCTAATTGTCGTGACTTATTAATGATAAGATATTCCTCATCTTGATAATGTTTAAGTACTTTTTCTTGAAATGGATATAGGTTAAATTTAATTCTACCCTTTTTAGGGTTTTGAATCATATAATACTTTTTCATAAAATATACTGGATCCTTAGCACACTTTATAAATTCCGATTTTATTATTGCTTTTAAATTTTCGGCCATATTATTTTAATATAATTATAGCACCCGCAGCTATTAATATCCCCGCGCCTCCCATTAATTTAGTTTTAACTTTCTGTTTTTTTAAATCTGTTTGAAGTTTTCTTGAAAGTTCTTGGGATAAAAATAATTGATCTTGTTTATTGAGTAAAATGGATTCAAAATTATTAGATTTTGATTCTAAATTAAAAATAATACTATCTTTTAAAACTAATTTTTGTTCTAAAAAACCAATTTTAGTATCTGTTAATTTTAATTCATTTTTATAACTATCTCCTAAAAGAAGATCTTTAATAATGAGTTTTGCTATTTGCTTTTCTAATTGAATCGAGATACTGTCGGTAGCGATCTGTGAAAAACTGCTCCAACTCATCATCATTAAAAAAATCAACATCATTAATTTTTTCATTTACTTCTTTTTTTAATTTAAAAATCTTATTGTCTTGTAAAATTAATTCATTATCAAGACTAAAGATTTGGTCATTTAATCCTTTAATTTGTGTATTTAAAGTTGAATTTATCCCATGTAAGGAATCTATTTTATTCTCTAAATTATTAATTTGAGAATTATAATCTATAACATAATCTTCATTTTTTGAAAATAAAAAATAAAATAATAATGAAGCAAGAAAAATAATGCTTAATAAGTAAACCGCTCTTTCTTTAAAGTTTAACACCTTTTAATTTTTCGTATGCTTTTTTAGCTGCCTGGAATTCAGGAGTAAGTTTTTTTAATCTACTTTTAGCTAATTCTTTATTTTTACCACTTTCAAAGCTTTTATACATATCAAGCTCAGTTTTCATTAAATCTTTAAGGCGTTTAAAATCTTTAACAATTTTATCAGCTTTACTTAATCTTTTATTTAATGATTTATTACCAGCAGGAGCTTTTTCAGCTGCCTCATCAGAATCAATATCTTCGGTAAGTAATGCTTTGGATGTCCATTGTTTTATATTGAAATTATCTTCCATAGTATTATTTAATTATAAATATTTAAAGTTTCATAACATCTAGCATTTGTTCTATGCGTTCTGGGGTTGAACCCTTTAGTATACCAATATTTTTACATCTATGACCATAAGTGTGAAACGCTTTTAATACAGCAACATCAATTAAGTCTCTATATTCTGAATTTGTTTCTCTAACTCCATTATCTTCAATTTTTGTTCCAACAGGATCAATATAAAATATCCAATCATATTCACCTACAAATACTCTAGCATAATCTTCAAAATATTCTTTATCCTTAAAATCTATTGTTTCTGAACAGTTTGTAAAAGCTATAACATCTAATATAGTTCTATCAGTTATTATCCATTTTTTCATTAATTCAGAAACTCTTTCTGCTAAAAATACTGTTTGACCCTTTAATGTAGAATCCGTATTTAATGGAATACCTAAATTTTTTAAATATTCACTACGTTCAGTAGCAAAACTAAAACGTTGAAATTGAGGTATTTTTTTTAATTCATTTACTAATGTAGTTTTACCTACACTCATTGTACCACACAAACCTATTTTCATATTCTCAATATTTTTTTAATAACCAACTACTTGATTGTAATATTTAGTTCTAAATTTTTTTAATAACCAACTACTTGATTGTATTTTATCCCCTAATCCTTCTATTAAAGATATGCCAAGTTCCTGACATATCCTAGCTTCCGGTATAGAGTTATTGTTTTGGTCTCCACCATTTGCAAATGATATTTCCCATTTTGGATCATTAGCTATTGCTTTACACTTAAGAACTTTTAATGTTTCACTTACTGTTCTATCTTCATCAACAGCTATTATAGCAAAATCTACCATTTTAAGACTACTTACTATAAGTAGACGTTCATCTTCTCCCATGAATTCTTTACTATCTTTTAATTCACGTTGTAAATCACTATTAACTATAACCCATAGTTCATCACCTTGTTCTTTTGCTTTTTCAAAAAGTTCAAGGTGACCTCTATGTACAGGGTTAAAATATCCTGATACTATTATTGCACTTTTCATTAAAATCTAGATTGTACTTGAGGATTTTTATCGGGCGCTACACCACTTCTATCTTTTCTAAGCTCCATCCATTCATCTCTAGTTCTCTGAATGCCATAAAGGTAATATTCAGCTTTTTGTTTATAACTAGAAGGATACTTTAAGGCAGGACCATTCCAATTATGTAGTTTTTTGTCAAAAAATGTGATTGTAATTCCGTCTGGAGTTCTGATGGTTCTTGTTGACCAATCTTCTTTTATTTTAGGCATATATATAACATTTAAATTAGGTGTAAATATACGAACTTTATCTGCAACATCCTACTTTTTTCGCGCTCTTCTTTGACCTTTTAAATAAGTATTTTCTTTATCTA
>TARA_R110000851_G_scaffold108257_4_pt1 | contig 11049 bp, 5 predicted proteins | sample TARA_R110000851 | Tara Oceans TARA_R110000851 (sample SAMEA4397627) | marine metagenome | biome: Polar Biome; feature: [DCM] deep chlorophyll maximum layer (ENVO:01000326); material: water (ENVO:00002006), including particulate matter (ENVO:01000060) such as... | depth 17 m | reverse complement strand
CCGGGGTATATGTACCCGACATGATAGATCCCGTGATCGGGATCGCCTCGTGCAACATCGTGCGAGTGCTTACAATGTCGTTGTTTAGAAATGCTTTATATGTAGTTGCCATTTATATTATCCTCTTAAACCTTTGCGAATCTTACTGGAATATCAATTCTATATCCCGTTGTTTGTCCCGTCACCTTCACAATGGAATCAATGTAGTTGCAGGAGGAACCAAAATTATTTACAATTCCCGTAGCGATTGTGCTTCCTAATTGACTAAAGAGAAATGTGCTGGTTTGTAACTCAATGGACGCTTGAATTTTAAATTGTATCCTTGTCCCTCTCGGTCCTCGGATTGGGGTTACACTTGGGATACTAGCTTCTTGTTGTTGATCCCCAGTCACTTCAATTCCATTTACATAAGCGGCATCAGTTCCTAAAGAAAAATAATAACTTGCGATGTTGTCGTCGTCAATGAACGAAACTGCGGCGGGTGCTGCCGTTGAATCGGGTGCGACGATAGAACCAAGACGATTATCAATCTGGACAATATATCCAGTCTCAACTAAATCGGAATCTAAATTAAACTGTGGAGAAATTTCCGTAGTGTTAAGTCCTTGATCCACGCGAATACTTCCAGGTTCATTACCGGGAGCCGCGCCATTAAGAAGACCGGCGTTATTACTTCCGAACAATCCCGTAGGTTGGGATTTTACAGAGTCAGTGTCTACTGCTACAACATAAGATCCACTTGTTGCTGGTGAATACATTCTTTTAGAACCATCAACCCCGTCTGCTAACATCAACACTGGTAGATATAAAAGATTTGTTCTGGGAATAGAAATAAGTCTTGATTTCATAGAAGACGCATTATTTGTAAAGGCCTCCAACACTGGGGTTTGCAAAATCTCTAAATCATAATACGCAGATCCGCTTGGATTGTTTTTATCATAAAGACCATAATTGATCTCGTCATCTCCAATCGAAAATTTTACAATTTTGAACGAGCCATCGCCCTTTGCAAGTCGATATCTACCTGTGTCTGTAAGCACCGCATCTAATATGATGTCTCCTGAATTATCTAAAAATGCCATAAATTTCTCCTATTCTCCTAATAAATAGTTTGTTTGTTTACTATTCATCTTCTTTTTTATGTTGTAGAGTCTCCACCTTCGGTGTCGCCCCTATGCTTAAATTCTAAATTAATGTCTATCTTTCTTCCAGTCTTTTTTGAAACCAGACGAACTTTGTATTTTTGATCCCAGACCCCTTCATTCATCACGCCAATTGGCAAATTGTTAAACGAATTATTAATTTGAGGACTTATCCTCGGACCACCGTTAAATAGTTGTTCTTCGTTTAATAAAGTTTGTGGCAAAGAAGGAATAAGCTGAATGTATTTTCTCATACTTTTTGTTTTTCTTTTAGTAAAAAATCCAGGTGGTCGAAGTTGTACCACTTCTATCAATGGATATACCGCACCAGAATCATCAACCATTCTAAATTGATAAATTGGCGAAGGGTTGGATACGTGCCCATGATTATCCACTACGCGCAAAGTATAATAATAAGTAACGTTGGGCAATATGTTATCAACGAACGCTGCGGAAGGAAGAAAATAATTCTTATCCTTCTGGAATGCTGTATCAACTGTAGCAATCATATTTCCATCAAAATCATTATAAGATGCCGGGGATCTCTCTAGCCTAAAGATCTGAAACGTAGTAGACTTATCATCAGTTTTATATTCCACTGGTCCGGTGGGGCGCTTTTGTGCTTCTCGGATTGCTGCAATCAAAGTTTCATCTTCGGCAGTTATGGAAACAGGGTCTAGTTCATAGAAACCCACATTACTATTCATACTGAGCAGTACCTTGTCTTTTACGCCGCGATAGGGTACAATATCTACATCAGGAAAAACTGGTGGTCGATCAAGCACCCTGTTTGTCTTACTGTTTAGAGGTACTTTAAATATCTTAAATGAAACATTATTTTCTATTTCTATTTCTGCCGAGTTTGCATCTATAGATTGTGTGTTATCAAGATACTTATACTTGTTTCCCATCACCATTTGATAAGCATAAACAACGTATGTGTATTGCTTACTATATTTTACTTGAGTGTCTACAAAACTTAAAACATCAATATCATTTGAGTTTATGAAATAAAAACTTTGTATGGCATTATCTTCGACGGGCTGGTCGCCTTCATATTTTTTTACTTCATAAAATACCGTCTCCGATGGAGAGAGTGCGCTACTGAAGATTTCGTTCATGGTACGAAAAGACTCTTTAGATAATTGAAGCAACTTAGAATACAAAAGTGTTGACATCAGTGTTCTATATAATTTATTCTTGGAATTATTAGAAACACTATTGTCTTTACTTTGCTGGCCGCCCATAAAGATCATATTGTCGTTTCCAATTTTTCTTTGTAGGGCTACATTACTTTCGTTCCCCCTGAGTGATGTAATCCAATTTGTAATATCCCACGACTCGAAAAAGTTTTGGACGGTTTCCGTATCATCGGCGGAACCAACGGCTGAATTTATAACAACATCAGTCTTTGCGGTACCAAACATGACACTATCCGTCTCAATGATATATTTGATCAGATCTCCACCGAGGCCGCACTCCGCAAGTATTTGTGCCATCTCTGTAAATCGATCAGTTTGAAAAGCAATCTCAGCATACATCGGAAATAAATTCTTATAACCATTATAATCCTTCATCATTTGTATTCCAGCTTGTGGAAAAACAATGTTTTTATATTGATTACTAAGTATTTCTAGATCGGCTGGCAGTGGGCTGATAACGGGTGGGTTAGAAATCGCCCTAACATATTTATCAAAATATTCGCCTGAATCAGATTCGCCAATTTTCTCTCCTGTCTTATCATTAACAATATCAACAAACACGCCCTTCACTCTGCCGTTTAGTGTTAGTTGTTTCGCGTATAAGGTTCCAGGTGTGCCGTTGGTGGCGTCTAAGTTCTCCTCTTGTATCTCCGAGCCGAATACATATAAATTGGGCAAAAGAGTTTCCGGTATTGATCTGGACGTAGATCTCTCGTATCCGTTTATAAAGAAATTGTATTGAAAATCATAATTGATAAATGGAGGCTTATTTACTAGGGCTTGCTTATCAATTCCCAAAGATTCGTCATCAACTAGCATCTCTACCTGAAAGGCATAATCTGTGAAATATCCCCTTTGAGCTGAAGTATTAAAAATTCCATTGTGATATTGGTGCCACCTTACATGATTGAATTCTCCGCTGGTGTCGGTTGTTGCGGGCGGGGCTGGATTAGGTGGTATGGGTATCGAAGGTTGAGCTGGATCAGTTCTTAGCCCGCTTCGGTTTTGAGTTTGACTTCCTCCAATGGGGTTAGCTAATGGATTTAAATTATTAGATGAATACGACATTACTTAAGCCCCACTTTTCCAGCGATCCGAAGAAGTGTTCGGGCTAAAAGTTATTTTCTCAATTCGAGAAGTTGAGCTTATTGTTTGCACGGTGGTGAGAACCACCTGACTATATATATCTTTATCTACGGGAACACCTGACCCGATGAATCTACCATTATTCCAGTAAACGTTCAATCCACTTCTTATTATATCTGGGATGGGTACAATACTGTCAGCATCTAAAGATGCGTTTATATTAAGTCCATTGATAAAACTAATAAAAGAATATGCGCTTATGCTTGTCATCCTTGCTCCTAATCTTCTTGTCATCGTCGCCGACGTTCTTCTTCTTCTCGTTGCTGTCGTTCATACGCTCTTTGATCTTCTTGTCGCTGACGTTCATCTCGGCGGCGGTTTTGTTCTTGTCGTTGCCGATCATCGTCGTCACGGTCTGCCTCTCTTTGATCACTTTCTCGATCTCGTCGGCGGTTTTGCTCTTCTTGATCCCATTGTGCGAGGGCTTCGGTACGTTGCTGTGCAGAGGTCGGTTCGGCGTAGCTGCTGATCGGTGAAAATATCTCCATGCCTTCCGAGTCCGGTGGCTGACCGCTTGGTGGTGGTTGACCGCTTGGTGGTGGCGAAGCCCGAGCAGCCCGAAACGTCACACCTCTTTCTCCACCGGAAATACTTCTAATATCTTGTGGAGACACATCAGGCTCAACATAAAAAGTTGATGAATCAACACCCGGTAGATCGGCGGACAAAGATCCGAAATTTGATGGCGAAAATGCGTTGGCGCGAAGTCCTGGTGGTAGATCAAAAATCTCTAACGCCGCTTGTGCTGTTCGTGGTTCTAAAAGAAAAAATGTATCAATGGTTGGGAACTCTGATTGTAAGTCACGGGTAACTCCAAATACTTTATTTTGATATGGACTCAAACGACATATCAAAGTTCCCCCGAGTGCTTGGTTATATATTTGTCTAGTGAGTGGTTGCCACTGTGGTTTCGTCAATTGATCTTCTTGGTAGCCTGTCATGATCTCAATCGCATTTATTTTAAAGAATTTTAAATTAACTTCTGATTGCGAAGAAACACTGGTTGAAGTTCGTCCGATTACTTCTCTTATGTTTGTCGGAAGTATCTCTTGCTTCGTCAGCACTTTCATGTGATTAGGGGTCGTGGAGATCCATCCTTGTGATGGGCTTAAGTCGTTTGTGTGCGGTGCGCCTCTAAATAAAAATGATGGAGTCCATGTTGAAAAGTTTTTTAAAAAGTTATTTGCTGGTCCACTGGGGTTGTTTGGTGTAAAGAAACTGGATGCCTCTCTTATGGTCCGGGCTACAAGTGCTCTATCTTCATTTTCTTGCGCTTGGCCAGTAGACTCATAGGGTCCGCCATATTGATATGAGTTGGGATTTATTTCCTCTAAAAGCCTCATGAACAGAGGAAATGGATTTGCGGAAACATTCTCAGTTTCGGTAGGACATACTTGATTATCTTTATTGACAGGATCAGTGATCCCGTCAACAAGAGTAAGTGTAGTAAAGGCGAATGGAGTTTCCACAACAACTCCCAAAGCCCCCATCTTGGATATCTCGGAGGTAGATTGACCAGACGCTTCATCCCAGGCAAAATCAGTATACTCTTCTGACTCATTTGCTGGATCTGAGCCAACAATTTGTAAAGGCTGACGACCGCTCATGTTAATTCGCGCTGGTGATAAGTATGAAAAATCTGTGAACTGAAGATTATCTCCTGTGTTGAATTCCTGATCGTTAATCGCAAAAGTCAAACTATCTTGTGGGTTGCGGAAAAGTCGATTTGTTTCTTGGCTTATTCTATTAAGAAATTCTGTTTCGCTCATCTTCTTTATCCCCATAGTCAAGGAATTTTCTTGCAGTCCCAAAAAATCAAAAGAGGATGTTCTATCCACATTACTATTGAAATAATTTACAAAAGTATTTTTAATTTGAAAAGAGATAGTAGGTTTAGAATAATTCATTAGCGTAGAAGGTTGCCTAGCTTGCAAGATTGTATTATCATTACTGAGTTTTGTTAGAGTATTGAGTTCTTTTATTTTCAGTATATCAAAAGTTTTATTTATCAAAACTTCCATTAGTCCAATAATCGCTGATGTTCCGTTTGGGGTTCGCGGATTTACTAATGAAATTAATTGATCACGTAAGGCATCCCCGTTAAATGGACGAGAAGGATCATAGGCTGCTGCGGTTGTTTCTTTTGAAAACAAAAATAGCATTTGTAAATAAGTGTTGATGGATTTTGTTAGTCTCCCATAGTCCAAAGTAATTTTATTTGTTCTAGATACAGTTTTGCCTTCTTGTTCATAGTCAACGTGTGGATCAACCTTCCAAGTAAAACTTGCTTCTTGCCCTGGTTTTGTTATTTCATTTAAATAAAACTGAAGATAATCTTTAGCAGATTGCAAATTTCTTAGTTGCAATAGTATGTATTCATCCGTCTTGTCAATTATTTCCATTTCTATTCTATATTGATAGTATCCATCCGTAACTTGTGGCATTGATTTATCAATACCTGAAATGTGTCGAATACCTTCAGCATCATTGAGTCTAATCCCCGTGACTTCCTCAATAGTTCCAATGACTGTTTTATTCGCGAAGTTGGTTGGTAATTGTCCTGGTAGTGTAGATAAACTAGACACTGGGGGAATAGCGCCGATTGGAAATCCAATAGAAGGCATTATGGTTACGGGAGTAAAATCACTAACTTTGGAATACTCATTACTTTTTAATACTCCATTTTCTTCGGTTGTGAATACAATCAATTCATCCACTTGATTGCAATCAAAATTTGATGGAGGTGACGCAGGATCTAAAGGAACAAAGGTGTCTCCATTTATGGTGGACGCTACTAAATATGGCTTAGAACCAGTCTCAGCAGAACCATGAATTCGCCTTCTGAAGATTTTTAAAGAAGATATGCGACAATAATTTAGTGCAATATTACTTGGATCTATAAGCCCTTTCTTTTTTAATAGACCTCCAAACAAAGTATAATCTTCAATTATTTTATTATAATCCATTGAGAAGAAAAACCTAGCCTGACCTAAGTTATCTCTAGAATAAGATATGTCCGAAAAATAAGATTTAGGTTTCTGGTTTTCAACATTCTGGCTTGTGACGCTCCTAGAAATAACTTTTGAAATCTTTTGTTGTGCTTGTTGAATCTCGATTTCTCTCTTATCTATGTACGAAGATATTCTATAATCCTGTATCTTTGTATTGGGCAAATTCCTTCTTGATAAATATTTACTAGAGTCGGAGTGTATTGCATCCGTCATCCATCTACCATTAGGCATTTGATGAATTGGTCCTGTCCAAAGAGTTCCCGATTCTTCCTCCACGAACACAGGCATCGTTGACGATACATTACCATCTTTGATGATCACGTTGTAGGATAAATTACCCGCAAGTAAATCATCTGGCAATTCATCCACAATATCAGTTTGAATTTGTAGTGTGCCTGGTGCTTGTTTAAATAGAGCGTCTAAGTCTATGCGGCAACATGTTAAGACAGCCAAGTATGGAATGTTGTTGTCTGTTTCCAGGGAATAATCAAAACTAAAATAATGAACACGGTTTCCATCGCTATCTACTTTAGTAACCCTGTTCCTAAATCCTTTTTTGGCTAGAGCACTTTTCAGAGGAATGTTTGTGATCTTAATATTTTGTCTATAATTGAGTGATCTGTTTTCTCGTAAGACATATTCAGTTGTTTCGGGATTGGTGGATAATGTCATCCGAACATTAAGAAGATCAACAATGTCCCGGTTCTTGAACCAATAACTCAAAGCATTATCGGTAACTGCATCTTTTACAGTAAGACTAACCGTCACCTTCATGGCTTGCGTATCGCTTCTCTTAACTGTCAATCCCTCATTTTTATAATCAACGTGAGGATCGTTCTTATATGTAAACTCACCACCAGAATTTTCTAATGTGACGATACCAATATTGACATTTGGTAGAGACGAATCCAATATCTCTTGAATTTCTTGAGAAGGCATTTAGTCGCAGTCCTCCTCAACTATCTCATATGAAGGCTTGTAGAGGTCCGCAATCGTAACACCCTTATCCCTAAGAACATCTTTACCCTCTTTATCCCTTCCTTGCTCTAGTTTGTTCATAACTTCTACAAGAATTTTTGGATCTATTTCTCGATCCGTAAGAACATCGAAGAAGTAGCCAACATAACTAGGGTCATCTTCTGGAATTTCTTTTTCTTCCGCGCTTATATCTGCGGGATCTAAAAGGATACCATTTCTTACCAAGTCTGGTTTTTTAGAAAAATACAATGGAACCAGAACTTCTTTATTGGTTCCAATTTTATCAGCACTCGCTTGTGTTGAAACTTTGTAGACTTCTATATCAAAGTTCTCTTTATCAAAGTCAGTATTTTCTTCTGTTATTTCTAGGATCAACGAATCGTCGTAAATGGCTAAATAATTTCCATCCTCAAATTGATCCACAAATTCACCAGAGCCCAAGCCGGGTTGAGAATCATTTTCGTCTAAAGCAGTTTGATTTGGGTGAGCATCAGGATTATCTAAAAAATCATCACTATCTTCTATGTCTCTCATTTCTGAGGCTGCTATTTTATCACCATCCACTATTCTGTATTTGTAGGTCACAGCGTTTGGAGAAATTTGGGGTATAAAAGAGTTTTGATATGATCCCGTCATTAGCGGCACTGACCCCGAAATTGTCCCGTTAAGAAATGATATGTTCCAGGCGGGTGCATAATCGCTATCTAATTTTGATGTACCTAGCGGAGAAGTCATCGCATGATATTGCGCTCCTTGTGGTAGTGTTGCTTCACTTCCTAATTCCGCTAGTAATCCATAAGTGTGATTTTTTTCATCAGCACTTCTAATATAATCATTGACCTTGAGAACTTGGTCCTCAATAGAATCAAAAACATATTGAGCTTCAACTTGCGGTGTGTTCTCGACAATTCTATTGTGAACTTCGTTTTGATGTTCTGTGGTTGTGCCAGCATATTCTGCATCATATAAAATATTGTCGTCATAAAAAGCGTAATAGGTTGGATCTAATATTCCTTTAGAAAGTAAATGCTTTCCATATTGGGTGAGTTTCACTTGTATGATTTCTTCTTTCTTATTTAAAAATTTCATCTATTCTTCTTCCTCGCCCGACGAAACGTTCTTTATATGATCGAGAATTCTAGTCACTCCAAGATTTTCTGTGCCTGGTATTTCTATAACTGGTTTACTTGTAATAAATTGATCCTTCACCTCAATTTCTGCTAGTTCTACAAGAGAACAAAAATCATAGGGCCAGTTGTAACTATACGGTAAGTCTTTTCCTCCAACATTAAAATCGAAATTAAACTTATCGTCGTCGCTTGTATCGGCTGTCATTTTATAATAATTAAAGTTACCGCGCTTCTTTACCTTGAAGACCATCCATCGTATATCTTCGGGAATCATTTTTCCTCCGAAGAATTCATTTGGTCCCGTTGGATGAGTAAACACATTGTCGTCCACTGTAGTGTCTGAAAGTTGCGCTATTCTTGAAATATCTGGCATAACTCCTTGCCAAATGTCCGCTAGGTCTTGTTGACTTAGGGTGTGATTAAATTCAAACATATACATCACAAATGGGTCAACCTTGAGACTTCCTTCTGGAAAGTTAAGGGAATCTAATTCAGGAGGAATAATATATTTGTCCATCATCTTAAGCATCTTTGTGACTGATTGACCAAGAAGTGGATCTGCTGAAAAGATTTTGTTTTTGCTTGCAAGATAATGTTGTCGGTTTGCGTCAAACACATCCTGATCAATCCTGAAGAAGTTTTTGCTCATCATCACAGTTGTTTCAGGATGTCTTGATTCTTTTGAGAATCCGCGAATCGAAAATGGAATTGCAACGATGGCTTCAGAAATTTCTTTTTGTGATGCTATTTCGCCAACTTGTTTTTCTTCTGGGTTTGTGAAGCATTTTTGCAGGAGTGATTCCTCACAAAGAGGAATAACATCAACTCCTGGGTATTGAGTAAGACCCGAAAGAGACACGCCTACGTTACCTATAGCAACATCAGGATAAAGTATCGAGTTTAAGGACGAACTGGTGCTAGTATAAACAGTTGTATAAATCCCATTCGAACCAGAACTATGTTGATATTTAATATCATCATTAACTGTTCTCAAAATTCGAAACGAGTCGCCAGCGAAATAATCCCAAGCACTCGAAACAACTTCTACATTACTTTCCCAAATAGAATATACATTAGCTGCTTTTGTTTGTATCGCGAATTCCATATCTTGATAACTTGGTGATGCCGGGGCGTCACCGTTTAGCCCAAACATAATATATGGACCAACATCGTCGGCAACACAAGTAATATACGCGCCCGGTTCAACTTTTCTCGGTCCTGCGGCACCGCCAGTCCAACCGACGCCCGTTCCTTTTTCTAATTTTGTGTTCAACAGAGATGATGTAAGATTTACAAGGTTTGTCCACGAAATTTCCACAGAAGACACAGCTTCACAGATTCCGGTCTTCACCCCCTTAAACGTCTCCTCAATTCCAAATGTAATTCCGTTGCTTGAGGTTAGGATATTTCCATAACCACTCCACATTCCTCGACCCCAACCTTTTTGTTCGGGCTGTGTGCTAAAATCTAAAACGGGTGTTTCCATTCGTGGGCTAATAACCCATTTGTTTAGACCTGGATTCTGGTTATTGGTTGCGGAGATCAAATTTCCCGCACTGTCACCAGCCGTTTGTGGTTCCGAGAATAAGCCGAAAAGATTAAGAGATGATGAAAGACCCATGGCACCGGAGAGTGCGGGGGCATTAGATAGAGTTGAATCTATCGTAGTAAACATACCTTTCATCGTTGGGTTGGTTTGGGTAACTGTGGCTTTCTCAAATACTTTTTTATAATTGAAGCCGCCCGATTCGTCGCTCTTATCTGCCACATAAGCAATTGTGGAAACTGATTTTCCATAAAAATATGGAGGAGTGTAAGGGGCATAAGCCGGATCACCTTGACGAGCACCCAATGGTCCCCAATATTCTGAACCGGCTGTGGGCGCTGCCGGGTCTGGAGGACCGGCTTTTACTGCTGGTCCAAAATAACGGCCATTGAAACTACGAAAACTCTGTTCTCCATAAACAAAAGAATTGGGAATAAATGTCGCTGTATCGCCATTAAACCCGTTCCAATAGTCCTGTATCATTGTTATACTTGGATCTTTTTCCAAATACACGTCCATATAATAAGTGCTACCACTCACCAGGCTCACATCACCAGCAGGTTTAGATACAATTGTTTTTAGTTCATTGTCCTTTAGAAAAAATGATGGTATCTCGGCAAGAAGATTGTTGATCGCTAAACGATATTGGTTATATTTTGTTGACGCAACTGCGCGGGCTCTCTGTATATCTTCTAAATCTATATACGGAGATCTTATACCTGGTAGACCTGTAGCTGGTGTTCTTGCTGCTGAATCTAAAAAAGCATAACCTTGATAAGAGGGGTAGAGCAGGTTTAACTTTCCTTCTCCGCTGGAGGCACTTTGAGGACAGCCAACAGAACTCAAAGGATCTAAAATAGATTCAAAAGGAATGCGATAATTACTATCACTCAC
>TARA_R110000851_G_scaffold3598_4_pt1 | contig 11085 bp, 9 predicted proteins | sample TARA_R110000851 | Tara Oceans TARA_R110000851 (sample SAMEA4397627) | marine metagenome | biome: Polar Biome; feature: [DCM] deep chlorophyll maximum layer (ENVO:01000326); material: water (ENVO:00002006), including particulate matter (ENVO:01000060) such as... | depth 17 m | reverse complement strand
TACGATCCCGTTCTTATCAGCCTCGTTCGTCGTGCTATGCCAAACTTAATGGCTTACGACATTGCTGGTGTGCAGCCCATGAGCGCACCCACTGGACTCATCTTCGCGATGCGTGCTCGATACACTGAGCAAGCAGCAGCAGGATCCGGTGTCGGACAGAACGTCCATGTAGATAGTGGTGCTGCTCAGGAAGCTCTCTTCCAAGAAGCACAGACTAAGTTCGGTGGTTCGGGTAACACTTCTAGTGGTGCTGCATTCAGTGCAACTGGTGGTGTAAACCCATCTGGTATCACTGGTGCCTTTGCTGGTGGCTCATTCGCAGCCGATCCCCGTGCAACAACCAGCCCCCTCGCCAACACCATGCGTGGAATGCTTACTGGTACTGCCGAGCTTCTCGGTGCTACCGATCAGAGCAACTTCCAACAGATGGCGTTCAACATTGATCGCGTTGCTGTCGAAGCACGTTCCAGAGCACTCAAGGCTGAGTACACAACTGAGCTTGCTCAGGACCTCAAGGCTGTTCACGGACTCGATGCAGAGACTGAACTTGCTAATATTCTTAGCACCGAAATCCTCTCTGAAATCAACCGCGAACTCGTTCGTAGTATCTACTACAACGCAGAACTTGGTTGTGGACAGAAAGATCTCGCAGGTGCTGGAGGCGGTGCCGGTGTTGCCGGACTTACTGCTGCCGGTGGTATCTACGACCTCAACACTGACTCGGACGGTCGATGGAGTGCAGAACGCTTCCGTGGACTCATGTATCAGATTGAGCGAGAAGCCAATGTTATCGCCAAGACGACTCGTCGCGGTAAGGGTAACTTTATCATCTGCTCGTCGGATGTTGCAAGTGCTCTCGCAATGGGTGGATTCCTTAACATCTCACCAGCCCTCAACACTCAGCTCGATGTTGATGACACTGGCAACACCTTCGCAGGTGTTCTTAATGGTAAGATGAGAGTCTACATTGATCCTTACTCCACCACTGCTGGTACTGACTTCGTTTGTGTCGGTTATAAGGGTGCGAGTCCATACGACGCTGGTATGTTCTACTGTCCCTACGTCCCACTCCAGATGGTACGTGCGGTTGGTCAAGACACCTTCCAGCCCAAGATCGGATTCAAGACTCGGTACGGAATGGTTAACAACCCATTCGCCCGTCAAGATGGTTCCGGTGAAGTATTCAACACTAGTCCCGGTGGTAACTTGTACTACCGTCTCTTCGGTGTTACTAACCTTCACGGTAACCAAGGTACTACTTGATCTTGATCTTAGGATCTTAATTAGAATAAGCAGCGAGGGTCTTCGGACCCTCGTTGTTTTTTTATATAAATACTAGTATGAGCGATCAACCAAGAACAAATAACTATCTCGCAACCAACTTTTTTAAATTGGAAATTGATAGCTTCCCAACAGTGACATATTTCTGCCAATCAGTCAATCTACCATCATTGACAGCATCAGTAGTAGAAGTTCCAGTTGCTGGATTTGGCATTCCAATTAAATCACCTGTTGGTAGATATTCATATGAAAATATGTCTGTATCATTCCTTGTCGATGAAAATATGGAAAATTGGATAGAAGTATATAATTGGATGTCTGAAATGCGGGCATTTGATACAGACTGTGCAACAAAATCATATGATAGTTTATTTTCAAATGCAACTTTACATATAATGGATGGGTCATATACACCAATCAAAACAGTCACACTAGAAGGAATATTTCCGGTTGGTATTAGCGGGGTACAATTTTCATCAGTTGTTGTCGATACTGAACCAGTTATCGCAACAGCAACATTTGCGTTTACAAAATACACAATTGATTAGGAATAGTTAATGAATCTAAATGATCTATATGAGATGGTACATCAAGATTTAGATATTGATAAAACAGAACTCGACACAGAATCACTAAAAACTCCCCAGCTACACAATAAATATTTAATTATGCATAGTCAAGAAAAGCTAAAGCTAGAGCAATTGCTTTCTGAGAAGAAAATAAAAAGAAAGAATAAATGGCTATACTATACAGGTAAAATGTCTGAAGAGCAGCTACGGTTTTATGGGTGGGAACCATTTGATCTCACCATACTCAAAACTGATGTAGATCGGTTCATTGATGCAGATGATGATATGATCAAATTATCAGCCAAATTGACATTACAGCAAGAGGTAGTAGATTACTTAGAGAGTGTTGTCAAACTAATATCAAACCGTCAGTGGAATATCCGGGCTGCATTAGACTGGATTAAATTCACACAGGGCGCATAGCACTATAAATAATGTATGAGCGATATAGTTGCAACCAAAATTGATGCGGTAGACCTAAAGATTGAGTGCGAGGACTCAATTGCAAAGGAACTAAATCAATTCTTTACATTCTACGTACCAAATTATGAGTTCACACCTGCATATAAAAATAAAAAGTGGGACGGTAAAATTCGACTGTTCAATGTGTATTCTCGTAAGTTGTATATTGGTCTGTTGGATTATCTAGTCCAATTCGCTAAAGATCGAAAATATGCTATTGAACACGAAATAGTAAATGATCACCAAGTAACAGTTGATGGTGTATCGAATATGATTAGTGAGTTGTCCATAGAGTCCAGAGGAAAACTAATTACTCCATATGATTATCAAATTGATGCCATAACTCACGCCATTAATAAAAAACGAACCCTTCTTCTGTCACCAACAGGTAGTGGAAAATCTTTAATAATTTATTCTCTTGTTAGACATTATCTTAGTCAATTAGAGCATGACGAAAAGATTTTAATTGTCGTACCAACCACTGGTCTTGTATCGCAGATGTATAATGATTTCAGAGACTACTCCGGTAGTAATTGGGATGTAGAAAAAAATTGTCATGTAATATTCTCTGGTCAAGACAAGATCACCAACAAGCAGGTAGTAATATCTACATGGCAAAGTATATACAAGATGACTAAAGATTTCTTTGATAAGTACAAAGTAGTATTTGGGGATGAATGTCACCTATTCAAAGCAAAATCTCTGACAACACTGATGACAAAACTAACAAAGGCAGATGTCCGAATAGGAACAACAGGTACGCTGGATGGTACACAAGTACACAAACTAGTAATCGAAGGTCTATTTGGTAGAGTTCGTAATGTAACAACTACCAAGACATTGATGGAAAGAGAAGTACTTTCTAATTTACAAATTGATTGCCTTATGCTACAATACAGTCAATCAGAAATACAAGAAATAAAAAGAGCTTCATATATGGATGAAATGAAGTGGATAATTGCACACCCAAAACGAAACAAGTTTATATCGGATCTGTGTGGTAAGATAAAGGGAAACACATTGGTTCTCTTTAATTATGTAGAACTCCATGGGAAGCCTTTATATGAGTTAATACAAAAAACATACCCAGATAAAAAGGTGTTTTTCATATATGGGGGGACTGATGCGGAACAAAGAGAAAATATCAGACAGATCGTCGATCAAGAAAAGGAAGCTATTCTTGTCGCTTCTTACGGAACCTGCTCTACTGGGATTAATATTCGCAATATTAATAACATTATTTTTACTTCACCGTCTAAATCTGTGGTACGAGTACTCCAGTCTATAGGAAGGGGTCTCAGACGCTCTGAGAGCAAAGACAGTGTAAAACTCTATGACATCGCAGACAATCTTTCATATAAAAAATACAGAAACCACACAATGAGACATCTAGACGAAAGAATCAAAATATATACTAATGAACATTTTGATTATAAATTGATTCCCATTACGATATAAGGAGATCTAATGAATTCATCATACCGTGTTCTGAAACTTCAAAGTGGCGAAGAACTTATTGCAAAAATTAAGGGACGAAACAAGGGTAAAATTATTCTTGATAGCCCCATGGTATTTAAAACAACTTCTCGTAGTGATATGTTTGGTCAAACAAAAGAGATCACATTTTTAAAGGATTGGTTATCCAACACATCTGAAGATATTATTGCTATACCAGAAAATTTCATTATTAGTTGGTTGAAACCATCTTCTAATGTTACCAAACTTTATGACATTGAGCGGAAACTTAAAACCGAAGATAAATTGCATGATAAATTAAACCCACCAACTAATCCAACATCCCCCATAAAACAAACACCTCCAGCACCACCATTCGATATGGATAAATTACTAGAGGCATTTGATGCGATTGATAAAGATAATGGTGAGGATAAGCCCTTTTTTATGCATATGATGATTCCCCCAGATATGGTAAAAGACTTATTTGAACAAGGTCTTCTGGATGATATCATGGATGATGAATTGGAGGATCGTATAGATGCGTTCTATGAAGAAGTGAATGATCACAAATATACGGGTGATGATACCAATGACCCAAATTATGGTAATCGCTGGACTGATTGGAATCCAGATCCTAATAACGATGAGTATCTTTAAGTATCTTTAGAGTATCATTTTCTCACCCTACACGGGTATTATAAGGTGCTCTTGTATTTTGTCAATTAAAAAATTGTATTTTCTAAGAAAGTAGTTATACTTATATCATGTCAAAGAAAAAGAATCATTACATAGACAATAAAGAGTTTTATGAAGCAATGTGTCAGTGGAAGTCAGAAATACATGACGCAGAAGATCAGGGAGAAGAAACTCGCCCCCCAATATCTGAATATATTGGAACATGCTTTATAAAGATAGCAGAACATCTAGCACAGAAACCAAATTTTACAAATTATCCATATAAGGATGAGATGATAAATGACTCTATCGAAAATTGCTTAATGTATGCACATAATTTTGATCCAGAGAAATCAAAAAATCCATTCTCATATTTTACTCAAATCATATACTATGCTTTCTTACGCAGAATAGAAAAAGAAAAGAAGCAGAATTATATAAAATATAAGTTGGCGGAAATTCGAGATGATGGGAGTATGAGTTCGTGGTTCAAGGAGAACTACTTCGAAAAGGATAATGTTAAACTTGCAATGAGAGAGCACTTTAATTTAACTGAAGATGATGTGACCAGAATGACTCCAAAAAGCAAAACTAAAAAGGGAACAACAGGACCATTTGAATGAAGATAGCAATTCTAAATGATACCCACTTTGGGGCAAGGAATGATTCTTCTATTTTCTTAGATCACTTTTTAGACTTTTTTGAAGATCAGTTCTTTCCATATTGTAAAGAACATAATATAGATCAAATAATACATCTTGGTGATTTGATGGATCGCCGCAAATATGTAAATTTTAATACTCTTCGTGAGGTCAGAAAACGTTTCTTTGAGCATCTTGATAATGATAAGTTGCACATGCATTGTATTGTGGGTAATCATGATACTTTTTATAAGAATACCAATGAAGTTAATTCCTTAAAGGAATTGTTTACGGGTAAGAATGATTATTTTCATTTATATGAGCGACCAACAGCAGTAGAGTTTGATGGTCTTTGTATTGGTCTAGTTCCGTGGATGTCACCAGAGATGCGAGATGAGTGTGTAGAATTTCTTAATACATGCAGTTGTCCGATTATTGGTGGTCATTTTGAGTTGAGTGGATATGAGATTTTGCGAGGCGTTAAGTTTCGTGGTGGTATGTCTGATGAAATACTACAGAGATTCGAAATGGTTTTGTCTGGTCATTTTCATAGTAAAAGTACAAATAAGCATGTGCATTATCTTGGAACTCAATATCAAATAACATTTAGTGATCTCTATGATAAGAAGGGGTTTCATGTTCTTGATACAGAAACTCGGGAATTGGAGTTCATAGAAAACAAACGTCGTAAATTTTACCACATAGAGTATGATGATGAAAACCCAGAAGTTCTGGTTAATCTGGATTTTAAAAAATATAAGGATTGTTATCTTAAAGTCATCATAAAAAATAAAACAAAGAGAAAACTTTTTGATGCTTTCCTCGATACTCTGTATAAGCACAAAGTAGTTGATGTTACTGTTATTGAAGATATGTCTGATTTTACAATCGAGGAATCTGATATTGACATGGCTAAAGATACTCTTACAATCATTAATGATGAGGTTGATTCTGATAGCGAGATCAAAGACAAATCAGAAATTAAACAAATTATTCGTGACTTGTATATGGAAGGTCTGAGTAACTGGGAATAGTATGCTAACATTTGAAACTGTGAGATTTAAAAACTTTGGTTCATTCGGTAATGTATTTACAGAAATAAAGATGGATAAGCATAATACTGTGCTGGTATCAGGAAGGAATGGCCATGGTAAGTCGTTCGCGCTTCTTGATGCAATCACCTTTGGGTTGTTTAGTAAACCGTTTCGTAAGGTGAATATTCCTCAGTTAGTAAATACTGTTAATCAAAAGGATTGTTTGGTTGAGGTTGAATTCTCTACACCCAAACACAAGTACAAAGTTGTTCGTGGATTGCAACCAAAGGTATTTGAGATCTATAAGGATGGGGATCTTCTCCCGCAGAATGCAAAGGCAAAAGATTATCAGCGACTGCTAGAAGAGCAGATTCTGAGAATGAATTATAAGTCTTTCACTCAAATTGTTATTCTAGGATCTTCATCATTTGTTCCATTCATGCAACTTACTCCTGCGGATCGTAGGGAAGTCATTGAGGACATTCTTGATATCAAGATCTTTAGTGTGATGAATGGATTGCTGAAGTCAAAGGTATCTGAACTCAAAGAGAATTTGAATATTATTCAGAATAAAATCGATATTGCAAATGAGAAAATAACTCTTCAAGAGAGTCATGTGAATACGCTTGAGATGAAGAGTCAGGAACGAATCGATAAAAATAAGACCAAGGTAAAATCTCTGATTGAAGAAGGTAAAGATACCCAGAATAGTATATGTAAGATAACAGATCATATCGACAACCTTCGAAACGAGAATTCAGAGAAGGATCGGTTTCTTGTTAGTCTGAAAAATGTAGAGAAGACCGAAAGTACACTTGAGGGTGATATAAAAAGGCTGCATAAAGATATTGTTTTTTATACTTCAAATACAAGTTGTCCTTCCTGTAAGCAAGATATTGATGAGAATTTTAGACAGAGTATTCTTGATCAACGAGCAATAGAAAAACTAAATTTGGAGGAGCGGTTAGAAGGTGTTGTATTACTTATACAAGATACTCTCGACAAGATAAATTCTATTGAAGACGTAGAAGCTAATATTCAAAAACAGGAGAAGAGAATTGTCGAACAAGAAAGTACGATGAAGTCTTTATATTCACAGATTCAATATATTGAGCAAGAGATAAATGATCTAGAAAATAATAGAGGTAATATTGATGATGAGAAATTGAAGTTGCACGAATTCTTACAAACTAAAGAAGAATCTTTGGGTGAGAAGGAAACCGTTCTTAATCAGAAATATAATTATGATATTGTTCATGATCTACTTAAGGACGCAGGAATCAAGTCGAAGATCATTAAGTATTATCTTCCGATCATGAATAAGCTGATTAATAAGTACCTTTCATCAATGAACTTCTTTGCAAACTTTAGTCTTGACGAAGAATTCAATGAGACGATTAAGAGTCGTCATAGAGACACGTTTAGTTACATGAGCTTCAGTGAGGGCGAGAAGCTCCGGATTGATCTTGCTCTGATTCTATCGTGGAGAGAGATTGCAAAGATTAAAAACAGTGCAAACTGTAACCTACTTATTCTTGATGAAGTGTTTGACTCTTCTCTTGACTCGATGGGTACTGATGATCTCATGAAATTACTAGAGGATCTTTCTATAAATACTAATATATTTGTTATTAGTCATAAGTCAGATCAGTTAGCAGATAAATTTTCAAACTATCTGGTGTTCGAAAAGAAAAATAATTTTAGTAGAATAAAGTAATGCCAAGTCTTTTTGAATATGATCTAGGTGATTGGAAAGATCCGTTCCCCGCACCCGTTGTGGAGGAACATGATGGATTTATGATTGTTCGTGATGATCTACTTGATGGTGGATCAAAAATGCGTTTTGCAGATTACTTAATACAAAGTCAACCGGAGATAGAAGAATGGGTATATGGGAGTTCTCCCGCAACTGGGTACGCACAGATTTCTCTTTCGTGCTTATGCCGCAAATATGGTAAGAAAGCAGTGATCTTTATGGCGGATCGTGCGAAGGATAAATTGCACGAATATCAATTGCGAGCCATAGAGAGCGGTGCTACAATGAACTGGGTTCCAAATGGTATGCTGTCAGTGACAGAGAAAAGAGCAAGAGATTATGTACAAGAAAGACCTAACAATCGCAGATTACTTCCTATTGGGTTTGACCACTCTAGTGTTATCGCTTCCGTTATTCGGGTTGCTCGCAATATGGATATCGTCCCCAGAGAAGTTTGGACAGTTGGATCTTCCGGAACCCTCACTAGAGGACTACAGCAAGCATGGTCAGATGCATCGTTCCATTGTGTTGCTGTTGGACACAGAGGAGACTACGGACGAGCAAAAGTCTACAAGTGTGGAATCGCATTCAACAAAGAAACAAAAGTAAAACCCCCCTTTCCTTCTGCACCAACGTATGATGCAAAGGCTTGGGAATTCATGAAAGAACATGCTTCACCCGGAGCATTATTTTGGAACGTAGGAGCATAGGAGTTATAATGTATAAATTGGATTATGTTTGGCTAGACGGCTACGATGAAAAGAATATGAGAATGAAGACTCGCTACTTCAATGGATATGAATTAGACATCAAGGATCTTCCTGTATGGGGATTTGATGGTTCCAGTACAATGCAGGCAGAAGGTGATAATAGCGATTGTGTGTTGGAGCCTGTTAAGATGTATCGAGATACCAGTGATCCTATGGGAATGGGTCATATTGTTTTTTGTGAAGTAATGAATCCTGACGGTACTCCCCACAAATCCAATACCAGAGCAAAGCTCAGGGAAATTATCGAGAAGTCTGGTGGATTAGATCTTGTTTCAAAGAATATGATGTTCGGTATTGAACAGGAATATGTTATCTTTGATAAGAAAACTGGTCGTCCTAGTGGATGGCCATCCAATGGATTTCCTCCACCACAGGGTAGGTACTATTGTGGTGTTGGTGGGGATGTAGTTGAACATCGCGAGCTTGTTGATACCCATGCTGATAATTGTAATCGCTCAGGAATTCCTGTTCAGGGAACAAACGCAGAAGTAATGCTTTCTCAGTGGGAATATCAAGTTGGTCCTGCAACTGCTCTCGATGTTTGCGATCATCTTTGGGTTGCTCGGTATATGCTTGAGCGACTCGCAGAAAAGCAGGGACTTTATATTAAACTTGATCCAAAACCCATTGCTGGTGATTGGAATGGTTCTGGTGCTCATATCAACTTCTCTAGTGCATTTATGCGAGAAGAGGCAACTATGGATGATATCAATAGAATCTGCATTGAACTTGGTAAATATAAAGAAGAGATGTTGCCATATTATGGGATGGGTAATGAGCATAGATTGACTGGTGATCATGAAACAGCACATATTGATGATTATACATGGGGTGTTTCTGATAGGAGTGCCTCTATTAGAATCCCAATGTCTACTGCAACAAAAGGTCGGGGTTATCTAGAAGATAGGCGACCAGCAGCGAATATTGATCCATATGAAGCCGTGGGTGTCATTACTAAGTATCTTAATATTATTGAAAAAGAAGTTGCACAACCCCTGTTGTTCGTGTAAAATATTAGACATGACAAAGTTCTACGAACGAAATGATTATCTACTCGATAGTGATGTTAATGTTTTCTTTGAAGAACTATTAGACATGACACCCCCGAAGTTCGAGGAATGGGTCGTCCGTATGCGGAGAGAGATAAAACGCGCATGGGATACATACGGATGCCCTCCTCGAACGGGTAAAAATGAAAATGAAATTATTGATTCGTTCAACCGATTGGGAGAATACCCAGTCCATCAGTTTACCCATACTGATGAGCTTTCTGATATTGACGACGATGTTATACTTAATAAGTCTCGTGCCGGTGTAGAGGTGGACCAATGGTTTTCCAACATGTTCAAGACGAGAATTAATTATAACGAAAATGATGATGGTTATTCAATTTATGATTTGGTTGCAAATGATAAGTATTTGGATCGTGTCGTTCGTGGTGCTATGCGTCATCTTCGACGAGACTCATTCTACTCTCATGCAACTTCGACAATCAAGAACAGTAAAAAGCATTCTATCGTTGATGTCAACTCTGGTAACAACTGGATGGACGCATACTTTAAAAATCCTCAACTGTTTAAAGATTATGATTTCATGCTCGAAGAAGTCAAACTCCGAGATGGATTGAGCACGAGTTACCACCAACTTGAGCAATCTGATATTTTGCAATTAACAAATGAACAGGTGGAGCAGTGGAAAGATTTGATGTCTTATCGACATCATTCTACTTTTGATATTGATAACATGTCGAATGATAAATTATATGCTATCCGCATGTACAAAAAAGGAACTAGGGTATTTCCTTCTGGTTTTAAATCCTTTAGAATTGGTTATATACAGCCTGCTGTTAATTTTCCTCCTATGACAGCTAAATACATATACGAAAGATTTACCAATGATATCAAGTCACAAGAAACAATTAAAATCTTTGACCCCAGTTCAGGCTGGGGTGGTAGAATTCTTGGCGCTATGTGCTGTCGGGATGATCGCAATATTCTTTACATTGGCACTGATCCCAATCCTGATAATTTCCATAGTGATGGCGGTTCTAAGTATGGTGATGTTGGAGATTTTTACAATACTAGAACGTATCGGGGTAATCCCTTCTTCAGTTCTACAAACGATTACGAGATTTATCAGCTAGGATCAGAGGAGATTCATAAAGATGAAAATTTTCAAAAGCATAGGGGATCAATCGATCTGGTTTTTACTTCACCTCCTTATTTCAATAGAGAAGCGTATAGTGAAGATGAGAATCAGTCTTACAAAAAATATGGATCGTCGTATCAATCATGGCGAGACGGATTTCTTCGTCCTACCTTAAAAAATTGTGTTGACTGGCTCCGTTCTGATCGTTATCTTCTTTGGAATGTAGCAGACATCAAGGTAAAGGATGATTATCTGCCACTAGAAGAAGATTCAAAAAATATTCTCGAAGAG
>TARA_R110000851_G_scaffold307518_1_pt1 | contig 11111 bp, 10 predicted proteins | sample TARA_R110000851 | Tara Oceans TARA_R110000851 (sample SAMEA4397627) | marine metagenome | biome: Polar Biome; feature: [DCM] deep chlorophyll maximum layer (ENVO:01000326); material: water (ENVO:00002006), including particulate matter (ENVO:01000060) such as... | depth 17 m | reverse complement strand
TGAAGTACCACCTGCTCCGTAAGAGTTTTGTGCCGCTAACATATCGTCAATATCAAATGAGAATTGTCTGTCTACAAATAAAACATTTTCTTCAATTGCACCTTGCTTATCAAGTCTTTGAATAACATTGTCAAACTGAGCTAAAGCTACTGGGTTTCCACCACCATAGATATTACCTCTTTGTTGAACAACAAAAAAGATTCCGTCAGATCCTTTGTTACCTGTAGTTGTTGAACCAACTGCTCCAGAACCTGCTGCTGCTGGAACTGCTTCCACCATAGCTGTTTCTAGGTAATCTTCAAAACGTAATCTTGTGTCATGCTCAGACTTTAAATACCAAAGGTATCCATTTACTCCGTCTTCTCCTGTAATTTCAATCCATCCGATTTGCGCCATATCTGAACCAGCAACTCTGTACCTGTCCTTGATAATAATTGGTGAATTTTGGAAGATGAAATCATCTGAAGTTAAAGACTCAGCCATTGTATCTGTTCCTTTTTGGAACTCAGAACCATAAACAAAAATAGTTACAGTTGAATTTATTGCCATAGCTTGTCCAGCTGCTTCATAAAATAATACTGTTACTGTACTTGTTGCATAGTTAACTGCTGATATAATTGCTTTGTTACTTAAAGTTGAATTAGGAGCATTATCTGAGATCATAACCGTTTGTCCAACTCTCATTGCGATTTGACCTGAAATATTTGCTGCTGCATTCGTTGCAGGATTTAATACATCGTTAATAGTAAACGTACCAGCTGCTGCACCTTGTGCTGCTGCTAAATTTGCATTTACGTTTGTATACTTAACGTGTAATCTTCCTTGCTCTGCCCATTTTATCAAATCTGAATTTGAAGGCATTTCAGCACCTACTTGTCTTAAGAAGGATGCTACTGATCTATTTCCATAACGCTCAAATTCCTTTTCGTATGTATCTGGTAAATACTGATTCAAGAAATCAAAGTTAGTTATGTAGTTGGATGGCGATACAGTTCTCTGTGCAGATGGCTGTAAGGCAAATCCTGGGGTTGCTAATACTGACATAATTAATTTTTTTTAGTTTAATAATTTATTTAATACTTCTTATTTTGAGTCCTCTACCTGTATCTGTATTCCCTACTGTTCTAATCTTCAATCCGTCTTTTTGAAAAGATTGAGGAGACGTTCTTACTTCCATGTTTATGTTCTTAGATTTCTTAGTAACATTATCCACAGCTGCTGCCACGCCTTGTTCGTAAAAGAATTTAGCAAATTTGTCAGGGTTCATTGCAACAGAAAGAGACTTGTGGTATCCTTCTGTATTTTCTATCAAGCCTTTGTCATTCATAAAAGTGTTAAGCCATGTGTTAACATCTTTCTGTTTGTTTTTCAATTCTTGAGCTGTCCCTGGTTTGTAAGACATTTCTTTTTCACCGACATTAAATTTAAAACCTTTAAATTCATCGTTAAAAACTTTTTCAGTTTTATCTAAGAAATAGTCATATCTTTTTTCGTTTGCCTCTTCAACAGTTTTAGATTCCTCTATGTAACTCTTATAAGCATTAAGATTTTTTTCTTGTTCATCAGATAACTTACCCCCACTTGACTCAAGAGGAGCTTGATATTTATCTTTTTGTTCATTAAAAAACTTCTTCGCTTTCGCAAGTTCTCGTTTTTTAGCCAACTTGATTTTCTTAATATCTTTTGGTTCGTCTAGGTCTTCATCAAAACTAAACTTATCCTCCATCATATCTTGAATATCTATAGCGTCAAGACCTTCTTCGGTCACACCATAATAGTCAGCCAACAATTGGTCACCATCCATAGAGTCGTAGTCTTTTTGTAATTTATAAAAGTCTTCTATTCCACGTCCAGTTTCCTTCTTGTATTTAAAATATGCCGCCACATCTTCTGGTAAATCGTCATTGTCTTTTGTTTGCGCAAACAATTCATCTACAGAAGATATGTCTTTATCATATCTGTTTTTTATATATTTAAGAACATCTGTATCATTTAACTCTGATACTGGAGTTTTTTCTTCAGCAATTTCTGCTGGTTCTTCTTTAGCTTCAACAGTAGGTTCCGAGCCTACTTCTTGAACATTGTTTTTTTCTTCATGATCTTTAAGCAGTTTTTCTTCAACTTCTGCTACAGATTTTTGTTCTTCAAAATTTACTTCTTTTACTTTAATTTCCATTTGATTTAATTTTTTACAAAGTTAGTGTAATTTTATTTAATTTATCTTGGGTCAAATTCAGCAAAGTCAAAACCATCTAAACTATCTTCATTAGACTCAAAATTAATAGAAGGAGTATTTCTTTTTCTCTGCTCTATCATTTTTGATTGATTTGAAGATTGCTGATTTATTCTTTTGTCTTTTGCTTTTTCTCTGCTTTGCTCTCTAGCGTCTATATTTGACTGTTCTATTCCTTTTAATTGCATTTGGTAATCAAACTCTGTAGCCATTAGCATTTGTTTTAATTGAGCTTCATTTTTTTGCTTCTCAATTTCAAAACCAATTTCTGCTTGTTTTAGCTGCATCTTGCCTTGTAGCTCAGCTTGAGTTTGTTGCATTTGTGCTTGAGCAGCTGCTTGTTGTTGCTGCATTTGCATTTGTGCTTGCATTTGTTGTTCTTGCATTTTTTGCTGCTGCTCTGCTTGTTGTTTAGCTTTTCTTTTTACTTTGAGTAATTGATTAGCCATTTTTAGATTATTAATCTCTCTAATATCTATAGCATCTTCTAAACTTATATTTTCTTTAGACAAAGCCATTTGAATGTTTTGCTCAAGCATTGCCTTTTCTTCTTCGTCTGGAGACATTTCTATAAATATACCAAAGTCATGTAGATATAAGTTTTTAATTTCTTCTATTATAGAAACATTATACTTTCCAATTTGCATAGCAAACTCATCTCTAAAATCTGCATATTCTAATATATCAGCTGTTCTTATTGATAAGGCTTCAGCTATTGTTTTAGTAATATATAAACTTGATTGTAAAATATGACGTGTTGCTGTATTAGAATTTAACGCTGCAAGTTTTTGAACACCAACTAATGAGTTTGGGTCTGGCGTACTTCCGTCTCTTGCTTCATTTAAACCTGTCACTTGTCTAATCATATCTAAATAATGATTATAGTTTCCAATTAACATTTGCATTTTATTTGCTCCACTATTAGAAGTCAATTGAGTAATTGGAACTTTAGCGTTGTTAAACTCACCGTCTTGAGTATAGCTTCTTCCTACAACACTACCAGTTTGAAAATATAATCTTAAAGCATCTTCAGGGTTGTAAGCATTTCCTGTTCCTAAATCAACCTCATTTAAACCATCGGCATCAATAAAGACTCCATCAGGAACAACTCGTGAAACTACTTGTTGAATTTTTAAATGTGTCATTTGTATTAAATCTGCAAATGGAATCATTCTTCTAACTAATGATTCAATGTTTCCTTTATACATTCTAGGCGCACAAGCTACATAATTTGGTAATGCATATTGATTAGAAGAGTTTGGTCTAACCATATTCTCCATCATTTTCCATTGTAATATAATGTTAGTTCCCATTACCATTACACCTTCATACCATACATCAATTCTTTTTTCTACTCTTTCAAAGTTTCCTTCTTCCATCATTTCTGGTGGAGGATTAAACTGATCATCTTTTTCTACAGTCTTATATGTTCCATCTGAAGTTTCTTTCTTTTTATATACAAAAGTATTAGTAGATTTATAATTAAAATACAATAACGTACAAGTATCTTTAGCAAACATACTGTTTTGATACATTTGAGCTACATTAAAATAATCATACCATGACTGACTATATTTAGAAATTGTTTCCATTTCTTCTAAAGAAATTTTAGGATCTATTTTTATAAGTTCAGTAATAGGAACTGTTTTAATTTCTCCCCAATAAAAACAATCTTTAAAATATGGGTCTTCTGTATAGCTATATACAACATTAGCTGGGTCTACATAATCTAAAACAACTCCTTGTCCTAATTGAAATTGATGCCTAGTCATTCCTATACCTAGAACCATCAAATCCATATCTACTCTTTTTCTTGTGTCGTCATAATGATTTTCTGCCATTAAAGTATTAATAGCTTCTTCTTCAGCTATTTCAATAGCTGGTTTAAACTTAAGATTCATATAAAGTTCTAACTCCTGATCGTCTGTCGGTAAAGTTTCTTCAGGAACTGTAAATACATCTACTCCAAAATCTTGAGATATTTGGCTTAATAAAGGTTTGGCAATCATCTGCCCCTCTATCATTGTTTGAAATTGGTTTCTTTTTTCTGCTGACATTGCATCTTCAGCATATGCTTTTACTTTAAATAACCTGTCAGACATTCCGTTAACTACAATGTCTACAAATTTTGGAATAACCGATATAGGTGTCCAATCTAAATTTAAATAACTTAAATCCCCATCTATAGCTAATTCATTTTTATATTTTGCTGTTGACTGTTCTCCACGAGCATATAATCGTAATCTATTGAATTGTGTCCATTGATTATAAAATCTACAACTTCCACCATCTTTCCTGAACCATTCATACTGAATAGCCTGTCCAACCTGTAATCCAAATTCTAAACTTTTTTTATCAGCATCAGAAGCAAATTGGTCTGGAAAAACAGCTGACTTTATATTTATAGTTACTTCTTTCATTTATTTCAATAGTTGACTTGTTGAGCTTGTGTTATTATATCTTGCAAAGTTAATGCTTATTTTTGATTTTTCTTTAGTCGGTGTGTATAAGTGCTTCTGGTTAGCCATAATAGCTAATCCAGAACTAATAGATGCATCATGTTTAGTTCTATTGCTAATGTCAAATTTTGCCCAATCTTCTAATGTTCTTTGAAAATAACATTCTCCCATATCATCTTTATCTCTATAATCTCCACTCATATCTAGTCCAACATGTTTTTCAATATACGACTCTATTGCCGAGGCGTGTGATTGCTTAATATCTTCAGAAGAGTTAGGAATACCTCCTAATTCTTTTTCTGTTTTAGATAATTTACTAAAAGGTTTATCAACCCTATTCATACAAAATCCTCTGTACCCTCTATTTTTAAAATGATATAACAAACGAGGTTTATTATTTTCACATAAAATAGGCATACCGTAAAATATACATGCCATTAATATTTCTTCAAAAAATATCTCTGCTGTTTGAGGTCTAGCAATGTACTCTAAAAAGAAATGATTGGCAGGCACTTTTTCCATACTAAATTTTGTCATCCCATGTAATGATCCGTTTGAACCTTTACCGACAACAACTCCAGATATATCATACGAGTCACAACCAAAAGAACCTAAATGTTCATTACCAGGATATTTTTTTCCGTTCCTGTTAATTACTTGATTTTGTAATTCTTTCCTTGGTGTCCAAGTTACAAAAAATCTTCCGTTTCTATTTGGACTCCAAACAACTTCAGAATCTTTTATACCATCCTTCCAATGAAACGATCCTCTTGTTACATGATGTTCTATTATTAAAGAATCATTATAGTCTATTTGTTGATATATTTTTGTTAAATTAAATAACGATTGTTTTGATTCATCTCTAAATGCATGAGATTCTGTTCGTGGAAATTGTCTGTAAAATTCATTTAATGCATCCGCATCTTGTGATAAAGAGTCAACTTCATTTTTCCAATAATCTATTGCTCCTATTGTTATCGCTTCTCCATCAATTCCTATTATAGGATTTTGTGGTGTTTCTAAAACTGGCATTCCAAACTTATCTATATAGCCTTCAAAGTTCCATTCCATAGGAACAAATAAATTATACAATCCAGATTTTGTTTGACCATTTTGATTTCTTTTGCTGCAGTCAGAATCTTCAAATAGTTTTTTAAAGTTTGCTCCTCCTTTGTCTAATGCGTTTGATGTAGATCCCATCATACATTTACCAATTATTTTACTTCCTAATCTTAAACAAGTTTTAGTTACACGCCAGTTATTTAAAATATTTTCAGGTCGTTCCCATTTACCACTTTCATCGTGTAATAAATATTGTAACTTTTCTCCATCATATGAGTTATCAGAAGTATTTTTCCAGTCAATAGTTGTATCTAATCCTTCTAACTCTTCGTCACCTGTATCATACATATTTTTTTTAGTAATCTTAGATGCTGGTACACGATAAGCTAATTCTGTTTTAGGTTTATCCATACCATCTTGAATAGGTTTAAAAAAGAATGGATAGTTATTAGATATAGGAACAACTTTATCTGTAAACATTTTTTTTGCATCAGCTCCTGTTTTTGACAAAATACCTATACGAGCATCTTTTGTTATAGTAGCCTGGTTTACTCCTTCACATGAACTCATAAAAGAAAACCCAGAACGTCTTATTTTTAAATAACACATACCAAAACTTCTTGAATCAGCTTTGCAAGCCTCCCAAAATATATAAAAAATTCTATTAGCTTCTCTAAAATCTGGATTACCAACATCAATTTTAGTCCATTGCAAATACATATAATGTGTTCCAGTTATATATGTAGGGGTTCCATTATTTAAAAACCAAGAGCCTTGTTCTCTTTTGTCAAATTCACTTTCTATATAGTCTACCCATTTTGCTTTGAATTGTGGGGATGTTTGATGCCAATGAAATATTGATTGAATTTTTTTTAAATCTTTTTCTATAGGTTTAGCATTCCATACTTGCTGTTCTTTTTTTTCTTTGGATGTTAAACGTGGAGTTGCAGGAAGAGCAACAAGTAGATTATTTATATTATATATATCTCCTATAGTTCCGTCTTTTGATATAACAACTACGTTGTATTTGTCATTATATCCATATTGCCAATTCTTTGCTTTATTTTTATTAGAAATAACAGACTTAGGAATTAACTTCTTAACTATGCGATATATTTTATTTTGATCTTGATTCTGCAAATCCTTTTGGTGTATTAGTTGTCTTTATGTCAACCCCATCTAACATAGCTCTTTCTTCGTCTATTTTTTTTATGATTTCAAAAGCATCCATAATACAAAGTTTTTTTGTTGCTGCTGCATTTTTTAATCTATCAGCTGCCAACTCATCTTCAGTATCATATTTAATAATATCTTCTTTTGCAACTTTAATTAATTGTATAACAGCTCTTTCTCCTGCTTCTATAATTTGAAGTTTAATAATTTTGCTATCCATTTAGTTTTAAAGTTATATTGTTTGTAAACATTCTGTATAATAATTCCCCATCAACATTAAACTCATATTCGCTTTCTGGCTGATAAGATATTTCATCTCCTACTTTTAAACCTAATTTTTCAAGCTGAGCATTAGAATATTTTAATACTCCCATAAGAGGTTCTATAACTCCAGATTTTTTTACAAAACTATCTTTTGCTGAACTAGGTTTTACAAAACAATATTTATGATAACCTTTCCACTTTCCATTTCTTTTAAATAAAAAAAATTGATCTGGATCTATAAAAAACAAATCATCTTTAAAAAAACTTTTACCGCTTTTTCTTCTTCCATACATGTCATTATAGAATTTAAAAACATTGTGATGAACTAATAAAGTGTCACCAACTTCTACTTCTCCAGTATAATTTATTGGAGTCTCTACAACTTCTGCATACCTATTAGAAACAGTATGGTCTTCTTCTGAAGTGCTTGTTATAAAATCTACACCACCTATATTTTTGACGTTAGAATAACGCCTATTATTAATAGGTTTAACAATAAAAGAAAAAGGAGACTTCATTAAAAGTTTATATTATACTCTAATGATATAGGAAGTGTTGTTTTAAATTCTTTCCAAACTAAAACTTCAGAGTTTTTTTCAACCCAAATTTTATATGAATCAGTTTCCGTATCACTTTGAATTAAGTGAATTTTATGTTTACCTCCTAAAACTTCTTGACCAACTATATAGTGCATTGCACCTGATTTATAATCAGCTCCTATAGAAATTTTTCTAATAACCATTTTAGAATGTTTGTAAATCTAATGTTCTGAAACGTAAATTGATTTTCATTACACCAGTTCCAACTGTAGCTTCTTGACCTTGCCCTTGAAGCTTTATAGTTGTATTAATTGGACAAGCTAAAGATGTTTTAGAAAAATGTGCTGCTGCGTCAACTGCTGAATTCATTACTGATGCTGTAGGGATTTCAGCCCAAACTGAAGTTCCCATTTTAACTTGTACAGGGTCAGCAAAATCATACGCTACTCCACCAACATCCATGTAAGCAAAAATGCTAAACACCTCAAGTACTTTTCCTACGCCAGGCGCAGCTATTAAAGTTTTAGGTGTCGCTAACAAAGCCTTTAATTCTGCTGAACTTATTTCTATTGTAACATCAGAATAACTAACGTCAAATAAATTCTTAACTGTATTTAAAGAAACAGTTTTAGTTCTTAACTTATTATCGTAATCAGTTATAACTAAATAGTCGCTTAGTGTTGGTTGTAAGAGAGCAGGATATGCAGCTTGATTGCTTATTTTAGACATTATGCTTTTTTAAGATTTTTATTATGTTCGTCTGTATCAGCTTTTGCTTTTTCTACTATTTTAGCTGTAGCATCAACTTCTTCTTTAGACTTTACTTCTCCTGTCATTAAATCAATAACAGAATCTTGTCCATACTTGTCTATGAGATTTTTTTCAATTTGTGCAAACTCTACTCTTATGTTTTCTACGTTTTTTATTAAAGCTTCTCTTTGTAAAACGTGATCACCTAAATCAATTTTTGCCTTATTAAATCCGTTGTGAATGTCTTGTACTGATTGTAATTCTTCTTGTGTTAAATTTTTCATTTGATTTTATTTAAATTATTTATATTTGAACAAAGATAATACTTTTTTTTTAATTATTCTATACCAATGACTGCAGAAGCCTGCGGTGTTTCATTACCTTGTAGATTAATTGCGTTCACTTGCCATACATCAAAAGACGATGCTGTTTCTGGAGTAATACCATTTATAGTGTTTCCATAACCACCTTCAGTATAAACTAATTGAATTTTAGGCATAAAACTACCTGAAGTATAAAAGTATACACCATTATAATTAAACGTATTAGTATCAGGTTCTGATTCACTATAATCGTAAGTGTAACTAACTAAAGCAAGAGCTATGCCAGAGATTCCTGTATTTATTTTATTTATTGCTGAAGAATTAAATTGAAAATCATTTTCCCCAGAATTACCAGTTCCTAAATTCCAAGGGACTCCTGCAACATCATTTCCTCTTGTATCATCTGAAAATTGATCTTCTACAAATGCGTTATCATAATCACCAGTAGCTAATGCTGAGCCTCCGTTAGTTCCAAAAGCTCCAGGAGCTTCTGTTAATGTTACCGCATTTGTTCCTGATTGATTAACTCCATTAACAGTAAAGGTTCCTGCGGTTACTGTAGCACCAGATGGAAGTGTGCTTAAGTCAAAATAAAAAAATGATCTTCCACAACTAAATGATTCTGAACCGCCTCTGTCTACAAAAGATTGCGCTCTTATCGCTACAGTTTGAGTAACACTTGTTGTTACAGAAGTTCCACTAGATGCGTTTATTACATCATCCCAATCTTCTGCAGCACCACCTTGTTTTAAAATTGTTCCTTGTCTATTTGACGTTACGTTAATTGTAATTTCAGCCATTATTTAAATTCTTTTTTTGGTAAATAATATTTATTAAATTTAAAATAATTATTGTTTTTTGGGTTTACATCTATAATAGAATAGCTATCAGCTTTTATTCCTAATTGATTATTTTTTTCATTATAACTATTCCACCACGTAGCAACACCTTTATTTTTCATAAAGGTAGGTAAATAATCTTTTAATTGTTTAGCTTTTGTATCGCCATAAGTGTCATAAAATAATCCGTCATATAAACCTAAATGATATTTTACATCAAACCAATCGCCTAATATTATATTTACATTAGGTTTGTTTTCCGCCCATGCGTATGCATTATTTATTACCGCTGGATGACACTCTACTATTGTATGAGATTTAATATTGTTTTGTTGTATATAGTTTGCGCTTATTCCCATTCCGAAACCTATTTCAAGAATGTCTCCTCCATTAGAACAAGCGTAGTCAGCATGAGCTTTCATTATGTTATGCTCCCAATCCATCATTACAAAATGCTTTTTTTGACTATCTTTATCTATAAAGTATATAGTGCTGTCATCAAAAATAAGTTTGCGATCTTTGAATTCCATTATTAATTTTTATGGATTTGCAATAACTACCCAAGTTTTATCTGGGTCAAAATAAAATATTGTACTACTGTATGCATACCCTACAATTCTAGCGTATCCTGAAGCAGGTGTTGTTGTTGTTATATTACCACTTGTAGATAAATAAGCGGCCAAACCATTTGTAGTAGCAGTTTGCGCTCCATTTACAAGACCTTGAACTACCATTCCAACACTACCAGAAGTTCCAGTTCCTCTTGCCATAGCTATTAATCTATTGTAAGCATTTGAAGCAGAAGCTAAAGTCCATCCACTACCAGTCCAGTAATATATTTTTCCTCCTGTTACGGAAGAAGCTCCTGTAAATAAAGTAAATCCATTAGCATCATTATTAGCTAATCCTACATCTAACCCTATTGGTTTAAATGTAATTATTCCTGTATCTTTTATTGTAGCCACAGTTACTTCTCCAGATGATCCGACTACAGATGTGTTTGCTCTTAAGTCTATCTCTCCATTAGCTGCTCTGTTAGATAAAACTACTTTATTAGTTGCATCAAAAGTCAACGCAGTTCTATAACTACCACTTGAGTCTTTATATAAAATACCGTCTGATGCACCTCCACTTGTTGACCCAAACCTTATATTGAAATCACCTATATCAACATTACCTGAAATAGTTCCAAAGTTTGGACTACCACCATTTACAAAATCATAAATTTGATCTCCTGTTGCTAAGCTTGAACCACCATTTGAAACAGTAGCTGTTGAAACAGATATTGCAGGAGTATTTCCTCCTGAAGATACTACAGGGGATGTGCCTGATACAGATGTTACTGTACCTGTTGTAGAGCTTGTACCTGCGCCTATTAAACTTCTAACTTCTGCGGCTGTTACACCACTAGCTAATGTTGGTGTACCACCTCCACTAAATATACCTGGTTCTGCAAAAGTAGTATATCC
>TARA_R110000851_G_scaffold38678_2_pt1 | contig 11116 bp, 12 predicted proteins | sample TARA_R110000851 | Tara Oceans TARA_R110000851 (sample SAMEA4397627) | marine metagenome | biome: Polar Biome; feature: [DCM] deep chlorophyll maximum layer (ENVO:01000326); material: water (ENVO:00002006), including particulate matter (ENVO:01000060) such as... | depth 17 m | reverse complement strand
TGCTTATGAAAAGATTTATAATAAAACCCCTTATGCAAAAGGTGGAGAAACTGAAGATAAAAATCCTGATTTAATAAGTGGTGATGAAGCTTTACAGTTATATGCAAGTGAGGAGATTTTTACATCAGAACAAGATTTGCGAATTGACCAAGCAATAGATGGACAGGATTTAGAAATAGATGACATACGTCATGATTTCCGTGAATGGGCACTATATAATCAAAAAGGTTGGTTTGAGGAAGATGAAGAAATTAGTGGCAATGATAGAGCTTTTGAGGTATTAAGAGATTTTGATGAGTTTTATGATAATGGCTCAACCCATAGACAAAACTGGACTGCTTTTTTAGAGTATGCTCAAGATGAACTTCCAAAATATAGAAAGGGAGGAGTAATATTATATAAAGACCCTATTGATTCATATACAATAGTAATAGATGATAGTGTATTTGATATGAATGAACATAGGTTAAATCATGATATTAATTCCTATATAGGTGAAAGAAGTGAGTTCCCAGAAGATGTTTCTCATTGGGGTAAAAAAATAAACCTAAAAGATGCTCCAATAGTAATTAGGGATAAGGTTAAAGAAAGACAGAATACAAGTTTTGAAAAGGGAGGAACAACTAATACACCTTATAATTATGCCCCAGAATGGAATAATGTTACAGAAAATAAAAGAAAAGATATACTCTCTTTAAGTTCTTGTTCTCCTAAATATTCCTCCTATAGTTATAAGTTATTAAACCCGGATACTAAGGAACAAATTAATTTATATTTTGAAACTAATAAAGATAAGTTGGGATTATCTAAGCAAGAAAGAGATGCTCAGATTAGCATGTTAGAACAAGCTCTAATTGAATTAGGAGGAAAAGATATAGAAGTAGAGGGTGAAATTAAAAAATTAAAAAGTATATAACCATGGGAAATAAAGATTTAGAAAAACCAGGTATGGGAGGTTATGATGAAGCAATAATCCAATCCTCTGAAGATAAATTAGCCAACTCTATAATAGATAATACTAAAGTGGCAAAACCATTTAGAGCAATAGGAGAAGGTGGCAGTAATATTATAATCGGGGATTCAGTAGGAGAGAGTAGAAAAAAGAAACAAGTATTAGCGGCTGCTATTTTCGCTCCTCACAAATTATGGGCTACGAGAAAAGCCAGAGCCGAGAATGCTTATGCAAAAGGCGGCGATATAAAAAGTTTGCCACAACAGTTGGTAGATGCTGACAGGGGTGATTGGGGTTCTATTGCCGATACACCCTATCTTACCAAAAGTTTCAAGTCCCTAACAAACGACGAAATAAATATAATGGTACATGCCGGAGATAGTGGTGTAAAATCTTACTTAAATAACTTAATAAAAGGTTTTGGTTATAAAACTAAATTTGAAGAGGTAATTAGAGAGGGTAGTGTTCATTATTATACTTGGAAAATAACTAAAATACATGCAAAAGGTGGAATACTAAAGAAGGGAACTGCAATAGAAATAGTTGGAGATGATGACCTTGAGGAAAGATTTGGCTCTAATGTTATGTATATTGTAAATTATACTGGTGATGGATATTTTTATACTGATGCTGGTGAAAGAAGTTCTGAATGGATAGATGAGGAAGATTTAATGGAACTCCTCAAAACTAAAAAAGTAATTGTTAATGATTTGTATAGTGTTTCAGGGTTTGACCCAAAAGAGGAAAGTTATGCAAAAGGTGGAGAAATTGACCTTTTTGAAAACTATAAAATACTGCCACAACATATAAGAGATATTATGGATTTTTATATGGATAAGTATGATGAAGGAGCTTATGACTATAATGATAGTAAAGAATTTCTTGAAAAAATGGAAAAAGAGGGATATACTTTTGAATATGGCTTAGACAATGAGCCATATAATTTAAGAAAAATGCACTCTTTTGCAGAAGGAGGAGAGGTTTCATTATATTTTAACCAAGGTTCATCTGATAAAGAGTATCATGTACAATTAGAGGAGGTAGATGGTGGTTATATAGTAAACTTTCAGTATGGAAGGAGAGGAAGTGCCTTAAAAGCAGGTACAAAAACTTCTACTCCTGTTTCATTACCAGAGGCACAAAAAATATATGATAAACTTATAAATTCTAAAGTTGGTAAGGGATATATAATAGATGCGAGTAACCAAACTAATAGTACTGATTATAGTTCAACCCCACGGGCTACTATTGTTCCAAAAACAGTCCATAAACTGCCACAATTACTTAATATAGTGTTTACTGAAAAAGAGTTTATAAATGATGACTCTTATTTAGCACAAGAAAAAAGAGATGGTGAACGTAGGATGGTAGTAATGGGACCTGATGGTATAGCGATGGGGTTAAATAAAAAAGGCCAAGAAGTCCCACTACCTAATACTATAATAAACTCAATAGATATGCAGTGTACTATTGATGGTGAGATTATAGGAGATACCTTATACGCATTTGATATTTTATCTATAATGGGTGAGAATTTAGAAGGAGATACTTGTGTTGAACGAATATCAACCCTTAATACTATACATTTTGGTGAAGGAGTAATAGTAGTAGAAACTGCCTATAATACAGAGGAAAAGCAAAAAATGTTTGATAAACTAAAGAGGGAAAACCGAGAAGGTATTGTTTTTAAGAAAAAAGATGCACCATATACAGTTGGAAGACCTAATAGTGGAGGAAATCAATTAAAATATAAGTTTTATAAAACCGCTACCTTTATAGTAGCTAATCATACGCCAGGAAAAAGAAGTGTGGGGTTAGAACTTATAGATAATGGACAGAGAAAGTTTATGGGGAAGGTAACAATACCACCAAATAAGGAAATCCCTAATGTGGGAGATTTAGTAGAGGTAAGATACCTATATGCTTATAAGGATGGGGCTGTTTATCAACCAACTTATATATGGAAAAGAGAGGATAGTGATTTAACAGACGCAACTATAGACCAGATTATATATAAACCACAAGATTTTGCAAAAGGTGGAGAAATTAAAAAAGGTAATTTAGTAAAAATTAATAAAAAATATCTTGATTCCCCAAAAGAAAAAGATATGGTATATGAAGTTTTATCTAATCCAAATACCAATAATAGAGTAGATATAAGAGATATAAATTCAACCTTATCTATTCCACCTATTGAAAGTGTAAAAGTGGAATATATAGAAAAATGGTTTGCAAAAGGCGGAGCATTAGAAAAAGAATTTAAGTTTGATAAGAATTTTGTAATATATGTTCCTTCTACTTCAGATGTAGGAAACAAAATATCTCAAAAAGAGTTAGATAAAAGAGTAGATGAGGTAGAGAGGTTTGTTGCAAATGAGTTTGGGGGATATACTGAAACTGATACAGATGGAGGGTATAAGGCTAACTCAGGGGAGATTATAGAAGAAGATATTGTAAAGGTTTCAGTATTTGCAGGTAATAAACAATGGAAAACAAATGAAAATCAAGTAGTTGCTAAAGTAAAGCAATGGGCAAAAGAATGGGGACAGGAAGCGATAGGATTTGAATATGAGGGAGATTTATACTATATAGATGATAAGGGAAAGTTTGCAAAAGGCGGGGAGGTTTCAAAAGATGAAATGAAATCTGATATTGAAAAAATAAAAGAATCGAGGTTTTTCTCTCAACCATTTGCCATTCAATTATACAAAAACGGAACAATGCAGATGGTTACTAATAAAGATAAGTTTTATACTAAATCTACACTTGAACAAATTAAAGGTTTAAATTACAAATATGATTTAGAACTAATTGAAAAGTACGAAGAAGGGCAAAACCCATTATTGTCAGAAAAAACAATTTATCCTATTGGTTATAAAGGTGATGAAATATCCTTAAAAGAATTTTATGGAAAAAATTATTGGTTATATAGATTGAAACCAAAAGGAGAAAGTTTTAAAACAGGTGGTTTAACATCTAAAAAAGCACGAAAGATGCTTAAGGATGGGATGGCTCAAGGAAAACCCCTAACAGATAAACAAAAAAGGTATTTTGGAGCAATTGCAGGAGGGAAAGAGAATAATGTAAGAAAAAGAGCAAGAATGGAAAGAGGAGGAAAGGTAAATGTAGATACATTTATGCCTATATTGCCTCTATCAGGAAAAAATTTAATAGTAAATGATATAACATTTTTAGAAAATGAATTAACTAAAACTACAGATGTTTTACGTCAAACTGCTATAGGAATATTATTAAAAAAGAAGAAAAAACAATTAGTAAAATAGGAAGAGAATAGGTAAAATAAATAAATTAATAAGAAAAGTAGTTAATTATTTTAAAAAATAATATATTTGTAGAATTAAAATTATATAACAATGGCTAAAATTGATGATTTAAAAAAAAGATTAGAATCACAGAAAAAACTAAGAAGTAAATTTAACGACCAAGGTAAGGATTCGTTAGTAAAGAAGTTTGATAAAGTGATTGCTACAATAGAAAAAGATATAAAAACAGCTGAAAAAGCAGTTGAAAAAGTAGTTAAAAAGGCACCAAAAAAAGCAAAAAAGACATCTAAACCAGCTAAATCTAAGGTAGTAGGCAGTATGAGTAAGGATGAATGTATAGCAGAACTACAAGTGCTAAGGGGACAGATTAAAGCACGGGATGAAGCAAATGAGGAAAAAAACATTAAATCAGGCAAAGCAGAAGCAGATGGAAGTCTGAAAGTAAGTGCGTCTTTAGATAATGAGGTTGAAATTATTGCAAACAAAGCTGATGCAGGTCAGGTAATAATCAAAAAAGAACAAAAAACTATTACCCTTAATATAAAGAATATAGTAAAAGAATGTATTACTATGATTAAAACTCAAAAAGATAGTGAAACTTTATTAAAAGATTTAATTAGACAACTAAATGGTTTACAAGCAGATGTAAGGGCTGGTAAATTACAATATGAATCATAATTATTAACTAAAAACTTTACAACATGTACCCACACCAAGTTTTAATGGATGAGCATAAACTCTCCAAAACAGACCTCTCACAAGAGGCCCAAGAGTATTTAACAGATTTTAATCATTACCATAGAGGAATAAGTTTAAAGGAATCAAGGGCTATTAAGGCAGGAAAGGAGTTTAATCTATCTGATAGTGAAAATAATAAGTTAAATAGATTTTCTAAATCTGTAGCTCTAAAAATTTATGAAGATTTAAAGGTAAGAGAAGCGGCAAAAAAAGTAGAAGAGGATAAGGAAATAAAAATCAAGGAGGAAGCCAGAGAATTAGCTAAACAACAATTAGAAGAAGAAGCAAGGATAAAAGCTGAAAATCAAGCGAAAAAGGAAAAGGAAGAAGAAGAAGAAAGGAAATTACAAGAAGCTGAAAAAGAGAAATTACAATTAGTGCAAGAAGAAGAAGAAAGGAAATTACAAGAGGAAGAGCAAAGATTAGAGGAACAAATATTAGAGGAACAAATATTAGAGGAGGAAAGATTAGATGAAGAAAGATTAAAAGAACGTGAGTTAAGAAATATTGAGAGAGATAAACGCGCTGTTCCACCACCAAAAAAACAAGATAAAGGAACTGGTTTATTTGATTACTTTTTTTAATAAATAATTATGACACGAAAGAGACAAAGAAGTAAAACTCAAGCACCTCCACCTGTTATTAATCCTGCAACTCCAAAAACAAAGTATGGATTAATTCCAATAAATAATCTTACTTATGGAAATCCAAATGCAGCACAAGATTTACTTATAAGAGAAGTAGGAAACTTTGATTATATTGCAAATCATTATATGGATAAACCCTACCCTAATAATGATGGGAGTTATGCAAAAGAAGAGTTAGAAAAGATAAGAAACTCTATGCAAAAACTACAACATGATAAGGTAGTAGAGTTAAGCATTCGTTTTGATGAGGATTTAGAGAATGTATTAGCTGAAACAGCAGAAAAGTGTGGAGTAGAAAATCCAAGAGTATTTATAAAGGAATTATTTAAGGATATAAACCCTATTATAATGAAATTAAAATTTTTCTATAATAGAATTCGTCCATTTCAACTTGCAAATGTATTATCATTCCCTCTTAATCCAATGCCATCTGTTTCAGCTCATTCTGCATCTTACCCATCAGGACATACAACCCAATGTCAAGTTTTTGCATCAGTTTTAAGTTTCCGTTATCCTGGAAATGAAGATATGTTACAAAAGTTTGCTGAAAAATGTTCAGCTTCAAGATTAATTTTAGGATTACATTTTCCTTCTGATAGTGTTTTTGGAAAACAATTAGCACAGGGCATTATAAATGATGAAAATTTTAAGGCAAAATATTTTAGTGCTCAAAAGATAGGGGAAAGTATGGGAAATAAACCTCAAAACGAGCCATTAGACGGGATTACTCCAAGACAAGGTGGATTTGATTTACCACAATTTAATAAACCAGAAAGACCTTCTATGAATACACAAACTCATCATTCAGAAGAAGACATATTTGGTGGAGCAATAAATACAAATAATGAAAATATTAATCAAAATATGGAGGATGATAGTGGGATTTTTGGAGGAATACCAGTCGCGCCAACTACCCCCTTCCCAGGAGGACCTCCAAGAGGTTAAAAAAATACCTATAATAAATATGGAAAATAATAATAACTACCATTGGATATTAGATGCTGGTCATAGTGGAGTAGACCCAGATACTGGAATTTACCAAACACGAGGTAAACGTAGCCCTACCTTCCCTTCAACAAGTAAATACGCAGGTGAGGTACTTTATGAGGGTGTAAGAAATAGAAAGGTATTAGAATACTTAATACCACTGTTAGAAGAAAATAAGATAGGTTATAGTGTAGTTTCTGAAAAGTGGAAAGAAAGTTCTCTAAGTGATAGAGTATCAAAGGCAAATAAAATTGCAGAAGATAATGATAATTGTATATATCTTTCTATACATCATAATGCTTATGGAAAAGGATGGAATAGTGCTCATGGGATTTCTACCTATCACTTTCCTAAATCTGAAAAGGGTTATAGGTTAGCTCAAGTTTTTCAAAATAATAATGTAGAAGAGATGAAATGGAGGAGTAGAGGTGTAAAAAATTCTAACTTCTATGTATTAAAATATACTAAAATGCCTGCAGTTCTAACAGAAAATGGTTTTATGACAAACCTAACTGAAGCAGAAGTATTAATGTCTGATAAAGGAAGTGAGAGAATTGCAAAGGCCCATCTTAATGGTATTAAGGAGATTAATAAAAGAGGATTAAAGTTTTTATAAAAAAAAGAATAATACATAAAGATTTAAAAATATATATGTATCTTTGTCTTATCAAACGCCCGTTTTTACGTCGTGTTATTTCCTTTTTAAATTCAGTCAGGTTAGTGCCTGACTTTTTTTTATATATATATGTTATATAGAAAAGAAATTCCATCACCTATTGAAAAGGTAGAATTAGGTAAAAAGAAAAAATCTACCTACTACCTAACTGCAAACTTATTTTATAGTAGTGTTCATTTTGCTGTAAGAAAACAAGTTGTAGACCAGGCAAAACTTTTTTTAAAACCCCACCTTCAAGATTGCCCTAAATTAGGAAAAAATATAAGTATTTCTATTGGATACAGGACAGAAAAGAAAACTAAATTTGATTTAGATAATAAAGCATTCTTCTGGCAAAAGATAATTTGTGACTTGTTGCAAACTATGGGAAAAATAGAGGATGACAATGTAGATTATATTACCCAAATTCATTATTTCTTCTTAAGAGGGCCAAATACTTTAGTCATACAAGTTAATAAAACCTAATTGTTAATATGTTTTTTTTGTGTCAATTAGGAATTACAACTTTTTTTTTTAGTTTTGTTGAAATTAATAATTATTTTAAATAAATAAATCCTTAACATTGAAACACACTAATTCTTTTGAGTTAATAAAAAAACTTATGAAACTTGTTGATGAGAAGGGAATTGAAAAAGCCAAAAAAATTCTTGAGAAGGGATTGAATGAGGGTTTTGAAACACAAGACTATATAGTCGCCTTTATTATACAATGTATTTGTAAAAATTTCAAAATATCTGAGAGTGAATTATTCTTAGGAAGAAGTAGAAAGTTTGGTGTTCGCACCAAGGCAAGAGCTATGTTAGTTGCAATGTTAAATACTCATCTAATAATGTCTCAATCACAAATATCTCAAAATCTAAAATTAAATAAATCTACTGTATGTAGAGACTTTAGGTATATGGAAAATCTAAATCCGGCTTTCCGAGAGGAAAAAACACAAATAAATAAAAGAGATAAAATAAACACGGAAATACTAATTTTCGTTGAAAATAATAAATAATATGCAAGAAGAAAACATCCAAGATTATACTAACTTATCAACACCTGAAAACTTTAATCCTTTTGATGAGCCTGTAATAAAAAGAGATTATACAGCTCCAAAGGTATCCTTTGACCCAAGTACAGTACAGCATATTGCCGAACCTACATACCAACAACCTAATTTAGATGAGTTGCAGGATGATGATTATGAAGAAGAGGAAAAGCCAAAAACTAAAAAACCTAAAAAAGGATTTGATAGTGATGACCCTTTTGTAAATCAAGAGTTAGAGGAATATAGTAAGAAAGATGCTGATGAAGCTTCAGGTCAATTAGTAGATACCTTTTTAGATGGTTATAAGGTAGCACATACTATTGGGCAGAGATATTTTACTTTAAGTGAAGAGGAGATAATGAAAAAAGCCATTAAAGGAGAGTTAAATCCTGATATGCGTATACCTATTTCCCCTAACCAAACTATTTCAGTAAGAGAGTTTATTAGTGAATTTAATAACCAAGTTACAGAGGTTTTAGTAGTAGAGGATGATTTTATAGAAAAAGTAAGACCTGTAATGATAAGAGTTTTTGCATCAAGGGGATATGGAATGACTGATGAGCAATTCCTAATGTTTGCATTTGGAAAAGATATTGTACAAAAAGGAGCTCAACTCTATACATTTAAAAAGTCACTAACTCAATCATTAAAAATGATGACAGAAATGTATAATGCACAAGTTCAACCAGAATTTAATCCAAATACACCTCCACCACAAGGACCACAAGGACCACCTCCACCACAAGAAACACCTCCACCTCCACCTCCACCACAAGAAACACCTCCACCTCCACCACAGGAAGAATTAACTCAAGAGATACCGGTACAGGAAGAAGTTATACAGCAAGAAGTAGATTTATCTGAAATATTAGGTAACTCAGAAGAACCAACTATGCATGATGATATGGAAGATGGTATAACTATAGTTCCTAAAAAAAGAAGAAGGGGTAGACCTAAAAAACAAATTAGTTTAGCACCTACTGAAGAAGAGGGTAAAACAATAGTTATAAAAGAAGATGATAAACCAGTTACAGATATTGACTTAAATCAGGGTTTTACTATGGATGATGCAAAAGAAACAGAAGAAAAATAATTATAAAATATCAATAAAAATAAATTAAAATGAATATTAACCAAAAACATAAATTATGAAAACATTTGTTTTTTTAGTGGTTCTTGTTCTCTTTTTAATAACTATTCGTTGTTTCTTTTTTAAAAATTCAAGTTGTAAAGCACCTGAGTTAGGAAATGACAAAAGAATAGATAAAATTAAAAGAGCACAGAAAAACTTACATCCTGTAATAAACAGAAATGTTGATAGACTTCCTAATGGGAGGTTTGTTAAAAGAAAGTAATCAGAATGAAATATAGACCAAAGAAGGTATTGGTTTGTGGTCCACAGTCAGATGTAAAGAAATATTGTTTTGAAGAATGGGCAGAAAATGTAAATAATTTTACATATCCTCATTATGATGTTTTTCTTGCTGATAACTCTTTAACAAAAGATTTTAGTGAGTACATTGAAACAAAGGGATTTAAGTGTATAAATGTAACTGATGATAGTAATAAGGATTCAGTTTTAAAACGCTTAGCCTTAAGCCATGAACTATGCAGGCAATATGCTTTACGGAATAAGTATGATTATATCTTGCATTTAGAAACAGATGTTTTCCCGCCTATTGATATAATAGAAAGGTTAATATTTGAGAGGAAACCAATTATAGGGGCGCTTTATCAACTTTCAGATAATGATTCAAGAGTCCCGATGCTAAATAGGATTTCTTCTAATACAGATGATTATAGGGTATGTGTTTATGGAGGGTATAATAACTCTATGATAAAAGGTAAACCTGTAAAAACACTTTCTGCAGGTTTAGGATGTGTACTAATAGCCAGACCTATATTTGAAAAGTATAAGTTTAGGCATATTGAGGGGGCAAGTTGGTTTCCTGATGTAGTATGGATAAATGATTTATATCAAAAGGGAACACCCTATTATGCTCATACAGGAATAATATGTAGACATAAAAATTCTAATTGGGGTGTTTTTGGAAAAGATTATAATTAAAAAATAATTAAATGACAGGTGAACAATATGATGGAATGATGAATTTATTAAATAAGATTTTAATTCAACTTAAGAAAATAAAAAAATGATAGTACAATATTTAGGGATAGGATTTGTAGGTATTATAGTATTATGTACTATATATACTATATTTACCTGTGTTTTTAATGATATAGAATACCCAAATAAACAAAATAAAAAATTATTAGATAATATGAAAAAATTAAAAAAATGAGTAAAAGAAATGGTAGTACCAAAGTAAAGAACGGAAAACTGGATGAAATAAACCGCATAGATAGAAAAATGAAAAAAAGAAAAATTAGGGAAAATTCAGAACTATATAGCGCTTTACTTTCAAAAAGAAATACAATAAGAACACAATTAAAATAATGGCTGATTTCAAAAAAAATATAACAAATATAAGTAAGGGAGAGAGGGATAAATATTTCCATTTTCAGATGCCAAAAGAATTAGATAAGTATGTAGATAAGAAAGATAAGGTAGATAAATCTATTCATGGACAAAAGAAAAGATTAGAAGAGCAGTTAGAAAGAAGAAAGAAATATGTTGAATTATTAGAACAATATAAAATTTGCATGCGGGATTATGATAAGAACCCTGTACCTATACTACAAACTGCTTTAGAAGTAGCTAAAAACAAAATTGATTTACATAATATAGAAATAGAAATTACTGCTCAGCAGAATATTTTTGTAGATACTTATATATAT
>TARA_R110000851_G_scaffold75573_2_pt1 | contig 11129 bp, 13 predicted proteins | sample TARA_R110000851 | Tara Oceans TARA_R110000851 (sample SAMEA4397627) | marine metagenome | biome: Polar Biome; feature: [DCM] deep chlorophyll maximum layer (ENVO:01000326); material: water (ENVO:00002006), including particulate matter (ENVO:01000060) such as... | depth 17 m | reverse complement strand
TGCAATAGCATATCGTTAGTTATTTATAATAAAATCACATATTTTATATGCCCACCATGATGCTGAAAATGCAACAATACCAACGATAACTATGCTACCAATAATATCTATCATATCAAAACGTCTCATATCAATATCCTTTAATTAGTTGTCTCTTATATATTAACTATACTATGTCTATCGGTATGCGTCGTACTATTCTTTAATAAACATCAAACTATCTATAGTTGGGGTGGGGTTTTTCGTTCAAGTACCCACCCGGAGAATATGTGTAGATATCGCGGGGTGGTGCAAACGCAATAGAGAAAAAATAAGACAGTTGTCTTAGCTAAACGTCGCCCGTAGATAACGAACTAGCGGTGTAATTAAAACATTACCAAACAGCATGATCGCTATTATAAGAATGATAAATGCAACATCCCGCCAGTCTGTTGCAGGCTCATGAAAATCTTTTCTTGGAGGTTCTGGCGGAGAGCTAGGAGATTGGTATGGATTTTCACCCATCTAAAGATCTTCGATTCCCGGCTTTCTTCATAGCCAATTCCGGGTCAATTCCTTTTTTAAGCCGATTATAGAAAGAAGCGTAGGAAACTTCACATCGGTTATCCTCTACCCATTGCCCGATATTCTTTTCTTCTCCAAAAGCCGCTATCTTTACGTTCGACTTCATGTTGTTAGCATTCTCCTTTGGAGTTAACTCTCGGAGGTTGTCTCTAGTGTTATTGATTCGGTCTCTATCTATATGATCAACGAAAACATACGGATTCTTTGTTCCTAATACAAGACGATGCATAGCTACATGACGACCCTTAACTTTAGTGATAGCATACCCTGCTTTATTGAGATGCCATGTATATCCATTAATAAGTGGAAAATCCTCTAGGCTAACCTTAGCAAATTTACCAGCCCCTAAAACCCCACCTAAATTAACTTCAGCATAGTTACTTTTTGTTGTCATCGTTCTTATCCTTGTCAAGAAAGCCCGTACCTCGCTTTTTAGAGAGCCCCAGAAGCCTCCTAACGCGCCTTACGTGTGCAGTACGAACTATGTTATGGTTATTAAAATCGCCCCTTATACGTGTAAGTTCCACAGCTATATCTCTGTCGCTCATAAAAGATGCTACTTTCTTAATATACTTTTTTTCATGGTCATCAAGAGACATGAGGACGCTCCGCTTTTTCTGTGTATAATAAATAATACTAAAGACCTTTACATTAAGCTCAAAGAAAGAGGTAATACGTGACTAACATTTACGACGTACTAAGTAAGATACATGTAAAAGCTACGGCCAGTTTAGAAAAAACAGTTGCTGAAGACTTAAAAAAAGAAGATCCTCCTGCTGTAGAAGGTAAGGCCTTCCTAGAGGCAAAAATTCCCATGACAATTAAGGCTAAGCTTAAGCAAGACAAAAATGAAGATACCAAAAGGAATGACAGAACACGAAGTTCTGGAGATAATAAATAAGATTTGTGACAGGTACGCTTACAAATTTAAGTTTGGTTACTTTGAATCCGAGGATATACACCAAGAGGCCTTTATTATTGCTCTAGATGCTCTAGATAGATATGAAGAGGGTAGACCTCTTGAGAATTTCCTTGCGGTTCATGTAAAAAACCGGCTAAATAACTTTAAACGTGACAAATATTACCGTCAAAACAAAAACAACGATGGTAAACAAGAACGTTTAAACGATAGTAAGAAGTTCTTAATGGAACCTCTCGACATTTCTAACATTAGAGATGAAGCAGAGAAGAACATGAGACTAAGTGATAGCTTCATTGACGAAATCGCCAACCAAGAACTACTAGAAATCATCGACGAGCACCTAGATACGTCCCTTCGGGCCGACTACCTACGGGTAAGACACGGAGCCTACGTGCCAAAACCTCGAAGAGAGCAGATTTCTAGTGAAGTCAGACGAATATTAGAGGAGTATGGATATGAAGAAGGGTAGATTCTCAAAAAGCGAACAAGAATACATAAAGAACAACTATAAAGACATGTCCACCATGGACATCGGAACGCATCTTGATAGAGACCCGATCTCAATTGAGTCTTATATTGAATCTAAATTAGATAGTTCCATCTTAAACGACCGGGAAATAGAAGCGCTACATGATTTAAAGAGTCGTCCATTCTGGAAAGACCTTCAAGCTCAATTTTCGGAAGAAGAATTACAATCACTACTTTATCACTGGGGTAGGATTACCACTCAATTCCGGGATGATGTTCTCCCTACAGAAGAATTACAGATTATTGATGCGATCAAGCTCGAAATCCTCATGAATCGGGCACTAACCTCTCAACAATCTAATACAACTCAAATCCGCACCTATGAAGACTTAGTTACTGAAGAGAAAAAGGTTTCTTTAGAATCACAGGACAAAGAACACATATATAACCTCGAACGACAGGTCGCCGTCTTAAGAGCCGCCCAAGAAAGTCTTACTCGTGACTACAGGGATTTGCAAACTAAAAAATCCGGTATGTTAAAAGATTTAAAGGCTACTCGTGAACAGCGTGTTAAAAGGTTGGAAGACTCTAAACAAACATTCATTGGCTGGGTAAGAAACCTCATGACTAATCCCGAAGCTCGCCGCGAAATAGGAACGAGTATGGAGAAAATGAGACTAGCAATGATAAAGGAGGGTGAAAGGCTATCAGAATACCACAAATATGAAGATGGAAGTATAGATCAACCATTTCTAACTCCGGACTCCGTAAAAGATGACTAAAGCAATCATATACGGAGTAACAGGACAAGATGGATCATACCTATCTGAGCTATTACTATCTAAAGGATATACAGTGTATGGAATTACCCGTAGAAGTTCCGGTGACAACACTCAAAGAATAGCTCAATTACTTAATAAAAATAGATTCAATCTAGTTCAGGGTGATGTAACAGACACAGGTAGCATCTACCGACTCTTGAACGAAGTTCAGCCAGAAGAAGTTTATAATCTTGCAGCACAAAGTCATGTGGGTGTCTCATTTAAACAACCCAGCTTAACATGGGCAATTACAGCAGCCGGTTGCATGAACATCCTCGAAGTAATCCGTTCGATGGGGAATCGCCCGCGATTCTATCAAGCTAGCTCGTCAGAGATGTTTGGGGATCAATTCTCCATCGAGAACAACACTTCTCTTAATAACCTCCAACCGAGTCGAGAACCGTATCAAGATGAAAACACACCCTTCTCCCCTCAGTCTCCTTACGCTATCGCTAAGTGCGCTGCTCATCATTCCGTTCGACTGTATCGGGAGTCTTATGGTTTGTATGCCTGTGGCGGCATATTATTCAATCACGAATCAGAGAGAAGAGGAAAAGAATTCGTAACGAGAAAGATCAGTAGTTACGTGGCCAGCCTTCATTTGGCGACCCAGAGGGGTCGTAGTATTCCCAACCTCCGTCTTGGGAATCTACTATCGAAAAGAGATTGGGGACATGCAGAAGACTACGTAGAGGCTATGTGGTTGATGTTGCAGCAAGACAAACCACAAGACTATGTTGTATCAACCGGAAACACATATTCGGTAGAAGAGTATCTAAAAGAAGCGTTTAGGTGTATAAATATAGAGGAGTACATGGATTTCGTAGAATTAGACGAACATCTAATAAGACCGTCAGAAGTTCCGTATCTACGAGGATGCTCCAGAAAAGCTTTAACAGAATTAGGCTGGAAGCCAAAAACGGATTTCCAGAACTTAGTTAAGAGAATGGTTGATCATGATATACAAAGTTACAATCGACACGACGGAGTCATTACTTATTCTTAATAAAATGGGAATTGAGGACTTAAAAAACATAGTATATTTTTTTGTGGAGGCTGATAATCCAGACGAAGCGTGTCATAGATCGCTAGATAAATTAAAGACAAGCATTATAGAACAAAAGCTAACGGAAGAAATTGTTGACTACTTGGAGGATGAATTACATAACGATATTAAAACAACCGAATTAACAGGGGTTAGTCCCCAATTGTAAAGGTTCGCTATGAAAAAATTAAATTGTGGTATATACGTATTGTTTTCCCTTATGATCATCAACCTAGCTATCTCTGGTTTCTATTTTAATAAACTAGACAAAAAAGAAATTAACTTAGAAGTAAGGCTTGATAACTTAAAAGATGTCGAACAGAAGTTAGAATCACTTTACCAAGAGTCAAGAGCTAGAGATACCATTATATATAGAACGTTGTTAGAAATACAAAATGGAGAAGACACTTCAGAGACATTACAAACAATAGGAATAGAACAAGATATTGCGAAATTATGATGATCCAATATACGCCGAATGGAGAAAGCGTGTATTTAAAAGAGATGGGCATAAATGCCAGATGCCCGGATGTGGATATAAAAGAGCGTTGAATGCCCATCACATAGTAAAATGGTCTAGTGCGGCTTATTTACGATTTGACGAAGACAATGGTATTACACTATGTTATAGATGCCACAAGAAGGTAACTGGAAACGAAGAATACTATGTTCCATTGTTTATGGACTTAGTGAGGGATAAAAAATGACGAAGTATGTAGTTTTAAAAGACACTAGAGAAAAGAATGGCTGGGACTTTGCTTTATCTAAGAAGTGCTTGGCTGTTGCTAGATGGGGACTTAAAACGGGAGACTACACAATAAGAGGTCTTGAAAAAGAACTTGTTTTAGAAAGAAAAGCTTCTACTGGGGAATTGGCAACGAACCTTGGTAAAAAACGTAAGGCTTTCGAAGCTGAAATAAAACGAATGTCTAAATTTCGCTGGAAGTATGTTGTTTGCGAATTTTCTATAGACGACTTGATGAACTTCCCTACTAATTCGGGAATACCGAAGAAACAAATGAAATACGTTAGGATGAACGGTAAGTTTATGTGGCGAAAGCTATGTGAATACCAAGAACAATACAATGTACAGGTAGTATTTTGCGAAAGCAAAGAACACGCCGAAGAACGAGCCATGATGATATTCGATGAGGTATCGGAGATACTAATACGTGAGCAGGCAGAGTGAAAATATAAAAGCCATAACAGACGCTTGGCTTAATATAAACATAAACGATTCTAAGATCATTAATCCTTTTAGCGTTCCTACCGAAGAAGACTTCTCGGTTAAGTTAACGTGGTTGATGACTAATCCTGATTATTTTTCTTTTATCTGTAAAGAAATACTCAATATAGACATTTTGCCTACTCAGGCTTTAATGCTTAAAGAGATGTGGAATAGAAAATTCCCCATGCTTATAGCAAGTCGTGGTTTTGGTAAATCTTTTATCTTGTCTGTATATGCTATACTCCGGACTTTATTATTACCGGGAAGAAAAGTAATTGTTGTTGGTGCTGCTTTTCGTCAGTCTAAAGTCTTATTTGAATACATGGATACCATATGGAGAAACTCTCCTTTATTGAGAGATATCGTTGGACCAGATGGTGGACCAAGACGAGACGTAGACATGTGTAGACTTAAAATCGGAGATGGTACTGTCACCTGTTTACCATTAGGTGACGGGTCAAAGATTCGTGGTCAACGTGCAAATGATATTATTGCTGACGAATTCGCTTCTATTCCACGAGATATCTTTGAAAACGTTGTTGCTGGTTTTGCCGCTGTTAGTGCTTCTCCTGTAGAGAATGTTAAAAGACTGGCTTCTAACAAGAAAGCCTTAGAGCTTGGAGAAATGACAGAAGAAGAAGCAAAGATAACAGACGAAGGTGGAAATCAAATCATTCTTTCCGGAACGGCTTATTATGACTTTAATCATTTTGCTGAATACTGGAAAAAATGGAAGGGTTTTATTAAGAGTCAAGGCGATCCTAAAAAATTAGAAGAGTTTTTTGGTGACGATGGGATTCCTAATGGGTTTGACTGGACTCAGTATTCAATTATCAGGGTTCCTTTTGAACTTTTGCCAGATGGGTTTATGGACGCTGCTCAAGTAGCTCGTTCTAAGGCCACAGTTCACTCAGGAATCTATCAGATGGAATTTGGGGCAGTATTCTCCACTGACAGTAACGGGTTCTTTAAACGCTCTCTGATAGAGTCTTGTGTGGTTTCTCCACAAAACCCAGTTAATTTACCTAGTGGGGAAGTAAACTTTCAAGCGGTAACTAGGGGAAATCCTAACGCTAGATATGTATATGGTATTGATCCTGCTTCTGAAGTTGATAACTTTTCGATTGTCATAATGGAAGTTCACGAAGATCATAGTAGAATTGTCTATTGCTGGACTACTAGTCGTAGTAGACATAAAGAGCAGTTAAAAGCAGGGCTTGTAAATGAAACTGATTTCTATTCTCACTGCGCTAGAAAAATACGAAATTTAATGAAAACCTTCCCATGTGCAGAGATAGCCTTAGATGCACAAGGTGGAGGTATCGCAATTATTGAAGGTCTTCATGATAAAGATAAAATTCAAGAAGGTGAATTACCTATCTGGCCTACTATCGACGAAAACAAAGAGAAGGATACAGATGGAGAAGCTGGACTGCATATTGTAGAGATGGTTCAGTTTGCTAAGTCTGACTGGGTATCAGAAGCTAATCATGGATTAAGAAAAGACTTTGAAGATAAAACTGTGTTATTTCCTTATTTTGATTCTGCTACATTAGGTTTAGCTATATCTGACGATAAGTTAAAAGGACGAATGTACGACACGTTGGAAGATTCCGTAATGGAAATAGAAGAGTTAAAAGATGAACTATCTATGATTATTATTACACAAACGACATCTGGAAGAGACAAGTGGGATACTCCAGAGGTAAAATTACCCGGAGGACGAAAAGATAGAATCAGAAAAGATAGATACTCTTCTTTAATCATGGCTAACATGTCTGCTAGAAAGATATTGAGAACAGCTCCTGCTCATGTATACAATACAGTTGGAGGGTTTGCTGGAGGCGTTGCGGGCAAATCAGAGGGTCCACAGTACGTTGGTCCAGCTTGGTTCACAGAAGGAATGAAGGATGTGTATTAGTTTGGTGTATAATCAATTAGATTAATTCTATAATCATTCCAATTACAACTTGATAGGTACAATAATGGCTGACAACAACCCAATACAAGACCAAGAAAGATCTCAATCTTTTGTTACATGGGCAGACGAATCTGGAAAACGACAAGCTCTTCTTGACACGTCAGATAACATTGATTCTTACGACGGTATTCAGAAGTCTACGTCTAATCGCCGGTCTTTTTTAGATATAGAATCTAACATCTCAGTTAGAACGGGATTCAATCGTGGAGACTACGATAGGTTTCGTTCGTCAGAGTCTGTACCAAAACAGCAAAAAGAAGCCATACGGATGTGTATGTCTGCGTATGACAAAGTCGGCATTATCAGAAATGTTATCGACTTAATGGGAGATTTCGCTGGTCAAGGAATAACCATCGTTCATCCTAATAAAAGAATAGAGAAGTTTTTCCGGGCTTGGTTCAAGAAGGTTAGTGGAATTGAGAGGTCAGAGCGATTTCTTAACACTTTGTATAGATGCGGAAATGTAGTAGTAAAAAGACGAACTGCCAAAATAAACAAAAAAGTAGAACAAGATCTTCGTTCGTCTGCTTCTCCTGACATGGAAGCGTTAGTAAAAAAGGTTACTAAACGTGAAATTCCGTGGAAGTTTGATTTCTTAAACCCTATGTCTATTGAGATGATTGGTGATGAATTAGCTACTTTTGTTGGACAGCCTAGATATGCAATTAAAGTATCTAGATTGGTCAGTGGTTTAGCCAACAAGAGTTTAAATGGCGGATCTTCTATTCATAGTGATTTAACTGACATGCTACCTCCAGATATTCTTCGATCTATTAAAGAGGGCAAGAATGTAGTACCTCTTGACCCAGAAAAGACTTCTGTTCATTTCTATAAAAAAGACGACTGGTTAGTATGGGCGAATCCTATGATTTACGCCATTCTAGACGACATCATCATGTTAGAGAAAATGAAGCTTGCTGATATATCCGCTTTAGATGGAGCTATATCTAATATACGTTTATGGAGCTTAGGAGATTTAGACAATAAAATACTTCCGACTAAGGCTGCTATTAATAAGCTAAGAAACATATTAGCCGGAAACGTAGGCGGCGGAACTATGGATTTAGTATGGGGTCCTGAATTAAAGTTCACTGAGTCTAGCACACAAGTCTTTAGATTCTTGGGAAAAGAAAAATACGAACCAGTACTTACAAATATTTACGCTGGTCTTGGTGTTCCTCCTACTCTCACTGGTATGGCTACTGGTGGCGGTGGCTTTACTAATAATTTTATTAGTCTTAAAACCCTTGTCGAAAGGTTGGAGTATGGTCGTCAAGTATTGGTTAACTGGTGGGAACAAGAACTTGAGATAGTTCAAAAGGCTATGGGGTTTAGGCTTCCGGCTAAAATTCACTTTGACCAGATGGTTCTTTCTGACGAAGCTTCTGAAAAGAACTTACTTATTCAACTTTCCGATAGAAACATCATCAGTTCCGAAACGCTAGTCGAAAGATTCGGAGAAATTCCTGAAATTGAGAAGATTAGAATTCGTAGGGAAGAAAAGGACAGAAAAGTCGAATCCATGCCGCAAAAAGCTAGTCCTTATCATAATCCTCAACATCGAAATGATCTTGAGAAGATTGCTCTTACTAAAGACTCTATTTCTCCAGAAGATTTGGGAATCGTTCCTTCTGAAGAAACTGGAAATCATCCATTAACAAATCCTGAAGACAGGAGAAGTGATAATGAGATTGAAAAGAAGAAAGATGAGATACAGAGCAAACAAGAAAAGAGAGAAGAAAATAAGTTTGATAAGCAGGACAAAAAAGAATTTAACCCTAAGGGTAGACCTGAAGACGGTAGACCCAAGAACTCTAGAGACAAACAAAAGAGAAAACAAAAAGAAGTAAAGCCAAAATCATTTAGCTCTACAGAGTTTGTTAGTATTTCTTTGTGGGCTACAGAAGCTCAGGCAGGTATTACAAAGATTATAAATCCGGCTATCTTATCTCATTATAATAAGAAGAACTTAAGGGGCTTAACTAAAGCTCAAATGGGAGAGCTGGAACATTTAAAATTGTGTATACTTTGTAACATGACACCGTTCATGGAGATTACTCCAGAACTTGTTGCAGAACTTTTAAAACAACCTCTTTCTATCGATCATAACTTCGCTATATCCCTTGAAGAATTAAATGCCGATTTTATTAATAAAAAAGATAGACAGCCTAATATAGACGAGCTTAGACAGATTAACGTTTCTTGCTATGCTTTAAGTAGAACAGCGTAACGTTTCGTCGAATATTATTATTATATGGTGTATATTATTTTGAGGTAATATATGAAAATATACAAAAGCGAAATTGAAGCAGGATTAGAAGAAGCTATCAAAGCAAATGCTAGTATAGCGTACTCTTCTCCTGCCAGTATTTACTTACCAAGTAAAAAACAAGAGACTACTATTAAAGAGTTGGTTATTGCTCAGAACGAAAGTTCAGAAGCCTCTGCCGACAAAGACCAATTTGATCTCTATTATCTAAACTCTATTTTAGTTTCCACTGGTTGGAATAAGAATGATGATGTTTTTGGTTTAGAAGATGCTTGGTCCGCAAAAGATAGTCCTGTAAACAAACAGTTTAACTTTATGCATGATGAGTCAGACATTATTGGCCATATCACTGGCAGTGTTGTTCTAGACGAAAATGGCACTGAAGTGCAAGATATTAGTAATATTGATAAGTTCGATATTGCTACTAGCGCTGTTCTTTATAATAGCTGGAGTAACATCGAGCTAAAAGAAAGAATGGATAAATTGATTGCAGAGATTGAAGAAGGCAAATGGTTTGTATCCATGGAATGCCTCTTCAACGATTTTGATTATGCTGTTGTAACCCCTGAAGGGGAACATAAGGTGTTATCAAGAAATGAAGCGTCTGCTTTCTTAACGAAACATTTAAGATCGTATGGAGGAGATGGAAAGTACGAAGGATACCAAGTAGGAAGATTACTAAGGAATATAGCGTTTTCTGGAAAAGGTCTTGTTAATAATCCCGCAAATCCGCGCAGCGTGATTCTTAACGACATAGATCCTTTCGAGGAGTCGCAAGCTGAAGAAATTACAAACTCTAATTTTAATATGGAGAATAAAGATATGTCTGATGTTCTCAAAGAACAGGTCGAATCGCTTAAAGCTGAATTAGCAACTGCTAAAGAAGCCGCTGAAGCGCTTAAGACTGAAATGACGACGCAAAAAGAAGAAGAAATTCAATCTAAGATTGAAGCTTTTGAAGCTGTAGTTACTGATAAAGATGCATCCATTGCAGAAGCAAACTCCGCTCAGGAAGTTGCAGAAGCAAAGGTTGTTGAACTTGAAGAAGCTATTGCCAAGAAGGACGAAGAGCTTGCTGAAGCTGTAGCAAAAATTGAGGCTCACGAAGCTGAAGTTAAAGTTATGGCACGTCGAGCAGCTTTAATTGAAGCTGGAGCCCAAGAAGAAGAAGTAGAAGCAATTCTAATTTCTTTTACCGAAGCTACAGACGAAATGTTTGAGCAAGTTGTTACTCTTGCTAAAAAGGGATTCGTTCCTTTTAAGAAGAAAGACGACAAAGAGGACGAAGAAGATAAAGACACTGAAGCAGAAGTTGCCGAAGTTGTTGAAGAAGTTACTGAAGCAGAAGCTGAAGAAACTGACGAAGCAGCCGACGAAGCAGAAGCAGAAGTTCTTGAAAATGTAGAAGAAGAAGCTGAAGCCTCCTTGACTGACGCGGGTGATGATTCTATTGAAGAATTACGCACAAGCGCTAGCGCATGGCTTGAAAGCAATGTTCTTCGTTCCACGGCAAGTCTAAATAAATAATGTTTTATAAGGAGACATATAATGGCTTTAAAAGCTGATAGAAATGAACTCGACGTTGATATTTCATTCTTCATGAATGAAACGGGCGAGAAAGGCCAAATTGTTTGCATCAGTACCGCAGGTTCTGGCGCAGCAATGGATCAGGCTAATGCATTGGTAATCAAAAAGGTTGCCCATGCTAGCACAAGCATCCCAGTGGGTGTTTTGTTAAATGATGTAGTTGATATTGACCTTACCCGTCAACATATCAATTGGCACAAAGATGAAGTCCAGAAGGGTGGCAAAGTTAGCCTCCTGAAGAAGG
>TARA_R110000851_G_scaffold111039_2_pt1 | contig 11149 bp, 1 predicted proteins | sample TARA_R110000851 | Tara Oceans TARA_R110000851 (sample SAMEA4397627) | marine metagenome | biome: Polar Biome; feature: [DCM] deep chlorophyll maximum layer (ENVO:01000326); material: water (ENVO:00002006), including particulate matter (ENVO:01000060) such as... | depth 17 m | reverse complement strand
ATAAAACGATAGCCCTCACTGAGCAGAAAGCTCTTGTAAAGGCAAAAGAGGGCGTCACAGTCCCCGACCTAAAGGCCAGTTTGGATATTATGGGTTACGATAAAAAATCGACTCGTTACACTCGCCTTTTAAACAACTCCGCATTTGTTGACAGCATGAACGCATTTAATCTTAGTTTTACCAAGAAACATGGCAGAGTGCCTAACACTTCCGAGCTGAATAGCCACGCCGCTGGTATGCTCATTGACGTCCACGTCACCGACCCTACTGCCGATGTGAGTGAGTTTCAGAAAGGCCTTGCCAACATTACAGGCAATAAGGCTATCTCTTTAATCGAACAGCCTGCCGGAGTAAGTGACCGCAAGGATTACTATTTGGATGTTAGCAACGATAAACCGGGGAGCAAGAAAAATGACATTAACCGCATTGCTCGCGCTTACAGTATGACCCCAGAAAAAGTACGCAAGACATTAGAGCAACTGAAAGACGATGGGGTCAACGATCCAACTATAGGAGAATTTGAAGAAGCTGTTGCTCCGCCCGCCACTGCTGAAGAGTTGGAGAGGAGTGAGCTTGAAGACACCAACAATCTACCATCTGGATTGCTTGAGTTTGTAACGGGCGGGTCTGCTCCTCTGCTGCTGGGAGGTGTACCCGTCTCGGCTGCTGAGGCCGCTCGTCTATTTACAGAGAACCCAGATCACCCCAGTATCAAGAAATGGTTAAAAAACTTTGAGGAACGGGAAACCAATTAATGGCTGAACTAGACATTAGCGAACCCGTAGCCGCCCCTACGTTTGCTCCACTAGCCCCTAGTAATCCTACGGTAACGGAACCTAGCTTCGAGCCGTTAGACATCAGTGAGCCGACCCCGCTACAGCCTGCCCTGACCCCGGCCACCGAGGCAGGACATCAATTCGCTGCAACCCAGAGCTTGAATGCTGACCACGAAGCAAAAATTAGAGGGCTGTCAGAGAGCAGCGGGATGCCTCTTCAATCGTTGAGAGGGCTGAGTGCCGCCGACTTGCAGACACTCGAAGCGCGGATAACTCTTAATAAGAGGGCCGATAAAGCACCTTTTACTGCAAACGCCATTGCTAATTCCCCCGTTGCTGCTGTCGCCATAAGCGAGCCAGCAAGCATTAACGCTGTCGCGGATGCCGAGCAACTAATGATTTCTGCTCCTACTCAAGAGGTCAGTTATATTGAGGGGCTAGTCAACGCCGGAGCTAACGCAGTTGACACCGTACAAATGGGTTTCGCTACTGCTGAAAGCCACTTCAACTTACAAGTTGCAAAAGAGTTAGAAGCGGGGCGTAGCCCCACTGAATCTGCGATCAGTGGCTTTGCGGAAACTTTGGTGCAGTTCACCCAATCTGTGGCCAACCTCACGGGCTTTGATAAGAAGGCCGTTTCTGAATGGGTGGCGCAGTCCCCTCTTGCGCTGTTAACAGCAGCTCAATCAGGCTTTGCGCGAGGTTCAGTAAACCTTACGAAAGAAGTTGCCGACGCGCCCGCTTTTCGCGAAATTGGAGAGGCTGCTTTGAAAGAGGCAATCCAATTATCCAAAGCTGTAGGCAACCGCCCTATGTCTGACAGCGCACGCTCATTCTTGGCGTACAGTGAAGGCCTCGGCGAGAACGCCAGTTTTGAGGACACGGCACTTGCCTTTACTAAATCGATGGCCACCAACCCCGCTGGTTTTGTCGCTTTTATGACAGAAGTAGTGATACAGTCAGGCGCACCAATTGTAATAGGCGGAGCCGCTACGTTGGCGACCCGCAACCCATTGGTAGGTATGGCTATCGGTACACTGGGCAATTATTCTCAGGAAGCCTATCGGCCCCATAATGATTACCTCAAGAAAACACACGATCTCGATCTGACGACCGAAGCCGGGTTTGAGAAGTTCGTTAACTCTCCTAGCATCCAAGCGGACGTGGAACGGTTTGGGGCTACCAGAGGCACTATTGTCTCGGCGTTTGAGCTGTTGGGGATAGGTATTGCAGGTAGAACCATATCCAAGGCGTTTGTTATTGATGTGTTGGTAAAAGCAGGGATGCAAATCCCCACCGATTTTTTAGGCGAGCTTGGGGCAGAGCAAGCAGCTAGAGGAGATTTTGAATGGAAAGACGCATTTGAAGAGGCCGCTGCTGGCCCTATTACTACCCCGATTGACATGGTTGTTGCGGGTCACGCAAACCGCGCACAGAAACAGCACGCAGAGGCTGCGCGGACATGGCTGCGAACAGGCGAGGCTGTCAGTGATAAGCTGAAGAACTCACCCGTTGGTAACCGTGACATGGCTACCGCCGCCGAGGTAACGGCGGAAAAGCTGAAATCGGAAGGAGTTGAGGTTGTATACCTTGACGCCGATAAACTCGTTCAATTTAATCAAGACGGCGATCTTGATGCGATCAGTACCCTCGGCCTTGATGCTGATGAAGTAACCACTGCCGCGACTGAAGGGGGTTTTGTTGAGATTAGCGCCGAGGCGTATGTCCGGCATATTTTGGGGGCTGACGGTTTCGAGAAGCTAATCGAGCACACTACTACCGAGATGGGGGGCATGACCCCTTCTGAAGCACAATATTTTCTAGAGCAGGGCGAGGCTGAACTTAATGAGAAGATGGAGAAGTTATCCGAGCAATTCAAAGGGCAAGTTGGTCTAGACGAAACCGAAATGGCGCAAGCAGAAATTGATCTTGAGCAAATTCGCTCCGATGTCTTCGAGCAGCTTAATCAAATCCCAAACACCACCGCCAGCCAGAATAGAATGTACGCCCAGCTCACCGCCCAGCGATACCTTACCCGTGCGCTTAGAGCCAGCGCGGCCACTGGCCAAACTGTCTCCGCGCAAGACCTATACCTAGAAGACAATGTACGCATCTCAGATGAAAACATTGATGTCCAAACTACCGCCTCTTTGGAGCAAGCGGCTATTATTGCTGAAGCGGAAACAGAACTTTCCAAAGGATTTAAAGACCCGCCCATTCCTGAACTTGAGGAAGCTGCCCGCCGACGTGAAGCGCGTGAGATCACACAGGCAGAGTACAACAAAATAGTAAGCCGATTGAAGCCTGTAACAGAATACCGAGCAGAAGATTTATTAGAGCCTGCTACCTCACAAGAAATGGCGGATGCTTTAACAGAAAATAAACGCAGTAGAGTAGGCAAGGGAGCAGAGTGGCTGGGCAAGCTCGTTGGCCTGCGCCTCGACATTCCGGCGTACAAAAACAACGGTGTGTGGGTTCCTACCATCCACGACAGCAAGGGCAGCCCACAAGCACATGAGGCGACTGCACATATAATTGGGGTCACGTTTACAATGCCCGGTGACACTGCCGAAAAGAAAGCAGGAAGAGTTGGAAGAGGGGAGCAGGACAAATCTCCTTTTGCTCAAATGAAAGGAACTCTCCAATCAGTAGATGCGGCTACTTTGTACCCGCAAATTAAAGATTTGATTGGTGACCCTGAGTGGACACAAGTTGGATATGATCCGAGACGGCACACATTTTTCTATGACAGGAAAACTCAGAAAGCAGTGTTAAGCGCGGACGAGGTCATCCAAGTCGGGCCTCTTGTAATGGCTCGCAACGTCAAGTTCGCCACACGCAAAGAAGTATTCTTATTTCAAGATCAGACACCCGAATTTAAGATTAAGACAGATCGATACGGATTTGCTACGGTTAAAGGCGACCCCGAAGCAATCCGCGCACAGCTCCCTGACGGTATTCGAGGCCAGCCCACAGCGGGAGGCAAAGGTCTGCGCTTTACGCCGAACCTTGCACCTCGCGTAATCGCGGCCCTACGGGGGGACGCAACGGCTTTTTCCCGTGGAGGTAAGGTTGTTAACCACCGCAAAGACAAAGACGGAAAATACATTGGGGCGTCGGCGGCTAATAACACTCCCGCTAAACTAGCTACATGGCGCAAGAAATTTAAACAGCTCGCAGTTGAAGGGACTAAAGGGCGCTTCTGGTATGAGTTATCGGGGGCCGCTGTTTTGGACATGACGGGGGGGAACGTCGCCGAGGCGAAAAAGATGATTGCCCTACTGGCCATCTACTCTCCTCAAGCTACGGTTGCAGCTAACTCGACATTTGCACTCCGCGCATGGGCGCAATATAAAGCTGGAGAGCCTATCGATACCAAGACATCCACTCAAGACAGGCAAGCTGCCGAGGTTTTGTACGAAGGAAAATCATGGGGCGGCGAAAAAACCAACAATTTCTACATTAACCTTCTCCGGCAAGTTGATCAGTCGGTTGCGACCAAACAGGGAGCAACTATCGATCTTTGGATGATGCGGGCGGGCTTCTATGATCACGACGCGCCCAGCAGCAGCGAATATGCGTTTATGGAAAATGAAAGTAATAAACTAGCCGCTGAATTAGGTTGGGAGCCTCAACAAGTGCAAGCCGCCGTCTGGGTGGGCATGAAGGCACGCATGGAGAATAGCAACGTCAAGAAAGAAACTGAGAAGATATCTAAGAAGAACGGCTGGATTAGATTTGACAAAGGAGCAAACGGCAAACCCGTGCGGGTCATCATAGACGCGCAGGCTCATTTATCAAATTGGGTTAAGCAAGGGATGAAGCACACCCTCACCCCGGCAGATACACTTACTGCTAAATTTGATTTTTCCGACGGCATCCGTCGCCACATAGGGCAGCTTTCATGGGAAGCTCGTCCTAGCACCTCTAGCGGCGTTCTTGCAAATATGCACACTGCTACATACGCCGAGCAAGAAGAATTACAGCTTGCGATCATGGGCGCATTGGCCGACAGCACAGGCACAGACAGGCTGGCTCAAGCATTAGGTATTTTGACCGACGGCAGTGTGGTTGCACCGGGAGTTTGGCAAGGAGACATCTCCCCCAGCACCCAGACGCAAGCGCCTATGGCTATTGCTCAGGCAGGCAAATTATATTACAGCCTGACGGACCCAGACGCTGCTCCACTAAACAAACGCGAATACGATGAAGTACCAAAAGCCGACCGTAAAAACTATGAAGGCAGAGCTTCTCTCCTTCCAGCTCAAAAACAGACCCTCGATGTCTATTCGGCTATCCTCGGCTTACTTTTGCGTCAGGACGGCGTTGGTTACCACAAGCCATTCTTTGGTGAGAGCATTAAGCGGTCAAACGGCGTAGATTTTAATATAGGTCGCCCTTTATCTCCTGCCGAAACAACTAAGCTCAACGATACGTTTAGCAAATTAATGACAGAGGCGGGTTTTGGCCCTTGGAGTGAAGCCATAGGTTTGGTTGGCGCACCAACAGGAATACGCATAATTGCGATGGACCCGACGTTTATTGATAACAAGAAACTGCATAGTATTGCAAAGAAAGCGTTTACAGAGACCTCAGAGACTGATACCGTAGATATCGGTTACTTTGCCTCAGACGGAGGCTTTGCAGGAAACAATTGGAAGGAAGCACCAAATGGTGAAAATTACATCCGAACGGTTATTGCCTCGGAACGATCCGATGTTCTCAGGTGGGCTAGAGACGTTCTCCTCCCCGACATCCAATCAGTCTACGACGACTTCGCCGCCACCAAAGGCTGGGGTAGCAGCGGTCAACTTACCGGAAACGGAAGAGGACGGACGGCAGGCGGAAGGTTTGCGCCGCTTGAAGGTGCGCCAACAGGCCCAGCAGGGGCTTCGGGTCCAGACCAAAGATTAAATAGAGTTGCAGAAAGTTACGCTGCCTCAGTCAATATCGATCTGGGGCGGCAGGCTGCTTACGTTGAAGTAGACGAGGCGAGAGCAACCGCAATAGCTTCCGCCTACGAAGAGATGGCCCACGCACCCAACGACCCAGTCGTTGCGGAAGCGTATCAAAACCTTATTGAACAGACCACCGCCCAGTACGAAGCACTGGTCGATGCTGGTTACACGTTCCGTTTCTTCGGAAACGAGACCGATCCTTACGACACCAACCCGTGGAACGCCATGCGCGATCTGCGTAATAATAAAACTATGGCCGTGTACGCTACTTCCGAAGGCTTTGGGGTTGGCGACTTTGACCCCGCTCTCAATCCTTTGCTTGCAGACACAGGCATCGTTTGGGATATGGACGGAACCCCTACTCCAGTCCTTGCCAACGACCTGTTCCGAGCGGTCCACGACGCCTTCGGCCACGGCCTTGAAGGGGCAGGATTTAGAGCGCGTGGTGAGGAGAACGCATGGCAGGCCCACGCAAAATTGTATACGGGCAGCGCACTTCGCGCCCTAACTACGGAGACTAGAGGCCAGAACTCTTGGCTAAACTACGGGCCGCATGGCGAGACAAACAGAACGGCTAGTTTATTCGATACAATTTTTGCCGACCAGAAAACAGGGCTACTCCCTGAGTGGGTATCCGAGGATGGAACGGTAGCTGACGAGTTGACCTTAGATATGGCCGTAGCGGGAGTTCCTTTACAGCAAGTTAAGGCAGATATTCCAAGAGGGCAATTTACCCCGTCTTCTCAGATCACGGATCAAAATGGCAACCCCATGAACCTCATACAGATATTTGAGGCGGGAGACCGCACGACTTTCTTACACGAAAGTGGGCATTTTTGGTTAGAGCAACTTAAAACTGACGCTGCCCGCTTTGGTGGCCAGCTTAACAAAGATTTTGAAGTGGTAACGAACTGGTGGGTGGATAACTCAGACAGCATCCGCGCCGAAGCACTTGACCGCGCACGCCGAAGTAAAGACCCCGCTGCTGTTGAAGCCCTCAGCAAGATGAGTGATGCTTTTGTAAAAGCACACATTAGGTCCGGCGACTTAGAGGGGGCGGGGGTCACTAGATATCTGAGTGTCGCCATGCACGAACAATGGGCGCGAGGCACAGAAAATTATTTTAGCTCAGGCGAAGCTCCATCGGTTGGTATGGCTGATATGTTCGCAGCCTTCTCCGCATGGATCACATCAATTTACAAAACGATGCAGAAACGCACGGGCCGCGACGGCCTCGATGTGCAATTCAGTCCACAAGTTAAAGCTGTTATGGATCGCCTCTTGGCCAGTGACGCCGAGATTGATCTGGTAGCCTCTCAGTACGAAGTGGCATCAATGTTCACCAGCGCCGAGGAAGCGGGGATGACCAAAGCGGGGTTTGCCGCCTATCAACGGAATATTGGACGCACAAAAGCCAACGCTAAAGCAAAACAGGTTTCCAAGCGCGTCAAAGAACAGGAGCGCCAGCGGCTTAAATACTGGAAAGAAGAGATTGAGGCCATGCGCTCAGAAGTCGAGCAGGAGGTTGCCCAGCGCCGCGCTCACAAGCTCGTCTGGACCTTGGCAGAAGGGGGCTTGGCCGATGGCAGCACCGCTGGTGTTTTGGTGGACAAAATTAACACTAGCAGCCTACTAGAGACAATCAGTCAGCTTGATTTAGAGCGCCTGCCCAGAGCTGGTAATAAGGTGATCTATTCTAACAGCAAGAAATCAGGTGAAACTGCCAACGCTACTTTTGTCGCGCAGTCATTTGACTATGACAACGTGAAGGAAATGACCGACGATCTATTGGCCACGCCATCTTTTAAGGAGGCCGTAAGCGAAGAGATTGACCGTAAGATGGAGGAGAAGCACGGAAGATTGGAAGACAACGCCTACGAAGCTGCTATTGCCAGCATCCACAGCACTTCAGACATGGCCAAGCACATTGCTACAGAACTGTCCGCAATTCGCACAACTGAGGCCGCGATTAACACAAAATTTGTAAAGGCTACCGCCATTGCTCGGATAGGCAAAATGGCCGTCAAAGATTTGAAGCCCCAAAAGTTTTTGGCTATGGAGAAAAAACACGGCAAAGCTGCCGGAGTTGCTTTTCGTAAAGGCGACCGAGTAGAGGCGCACAAGCATAAGTTCCAACAGCTCGTAAACCACTACATGGCGACAGAAGCTATGAGGCGGCAGAAAGAGGTTGATAAGAGCAGAGAGTATTTGCGCCCCTTTAAAAGCAAGACCAAAAAATACCCTAGCATCGATGCGGACTATGTAGATCGGATCAAGATATTACTAGACGGCGTTGGTTTCGGAACACGGATTACAGAGCGAGCAAGGCTTCTTGCAGAGCTTCGCACGCTTAACGATTGGATTATAGCAAAGCAGACCGACGACGGGGCTATCTTTGATGTGTCGGAGGCTACGCTGGCCAGAGAAGACGAAGTTAATTACCGCGATATGAGCCTTAACGATTTCGAGGCACTGATCAACGACGTGAAGATGATAGAACGCCAAGGTCGGTTGAAGAAGAAACTTTTGCGCGGGGTAGAAGAGCGAGATCGCGCAGAGGTTATTGCCGAGCTATTAACCAAACTCGAAGGCAAAGGGACCGCAAAGAATTTGTCCGCTACTCGAAAACGTGGCGACAGTAAAGACAAAGAAGGTAATACCCCTTTTGCAGCGGGGGTGGCGTTTGCCGACACTACATTGGTCAAAATTGAGTTCTTACTTGAGGAACTGGATGGCGAGATCATGGGTCCGTGGTATCAAGCATTGTACCAGCCATTTGCTGATGCTGAAGACGTCAAGAACCAAATGAACAAGACCGCCACTGACTTGATCTATAGGCAGCTTAAAGCTCTATATAAGAACGAGAAATTTAACTTGAACAGCCCGGTGGACATGGGTTTGATGGGAAGCATCACTGGAGAGCCTAAACAGGAGTGGACCCGTGGTATGCTGATTATGATGGTTCTCAACACAGGGAACGACAGCAACCTCGACAAACTAATTCGCGGCGAAAAAGAAAGAGGCCGAATTATTTCTGAGGAAATGATCTCCGATTTGACCCAGCAACTGACTAAGAAAGAAATGGATTTTATCCAGAGCATCTGGACGCACTCTGAAACTCTGTGGCCAGAAGTGGACCGCATCAATCGGCACGAATATGGGAAATCCCCTGATCGTGTTGCAGCCCGCAATGTGGAGACCAGCCACGGCACTTATCGTGGTGGCTACTACCCAATGCGCTATGACACCACTAACGACAAAGGCGCACGCATTGAACAACTTGACGCGCTGCAAGCGTTCCAATCTGAGAACATCCGAGCCAGCCTCAACAGCTCTATGACTAAGGGGAGAACGGCGTTTGCCGCTCCTGTCGATTTTGACATAGGAAAATTAGTTGGGACTTTTGAGCGCACTACCCATTTAATCAGTCACTATCAGGCCGTGCGTAACTCTCAGCGTCTGCTTGCTGACCCCACACTTCGCGCTGCCTTGACCGAAGCACTTGGCCAGCCCTACGTTAAAGAGCTGGATAGTTGGGTTGGCGCTATTGCCTCAAACGGACAGGACCGTCCCCCTCTATCCCCTGCCGAACGATTGGCTCAAACTCTTGCCAACGTCACGACCGTTTCCATCCTCGGCCTATCATACACCACTATTGTCAGCCAGCCACTTGGGTTATTGACAGGGTACGACAGGCTATTGGCCGACACTACTTACGGCCCAGTTAATGCCACTGTCGCTGCCAAAGACATGGCGGTCGGCGCAATGATGTCGATGAACCCTTTTCATATAAAAGCCGTCAAGGGGCTGTCCCCTGCTATGCGTTTTCGCATGGATACGATGGACCGAGACATTCGGGCTGCCCGCCGATCCCTACGCGCTCAGAGCGGCATTATCCCTCGGATCGGGGAGCTATCGATGTTAGTTATTGGCGCTACTCAATTTTATATTGTGGATATGCCTACATGGACAGCCGCCTTCAACAGAGCATTGCGTGCCGAGCCGGGGGATCAGAAAAAAGCCATCCAGTATGCAGATCGCGTAGTCCGCATATCGCAGACGGCTGGTTCCATTAAAGATTTGTCATCTATCCAGCGACACAAGGGCTTTGCCAAACTACTTGTATTGTTCCATTCGTATTTTTCCTTGCTGTATTCGATCATTCGGCAGCGGGGTAAATCCATTACCGTACGCAATCCGTCTACTATAATTAATTTCACAGTAAGTATGTTTATTTTGTTGACGATGACGGCGTTTGCGGAAGCAATACTGAAACGCCAAGAAATTCCTGATCTGAACCCAGACGAAGAGGATGAGCAGGGTATGCTTGCATGGGCTGCTGAACGGTCGCTGAACACGGCAGCAATGTCTGTCCCTGTGGCGGGGTCTGGGGCGGATGTTCTAATAGGAAAACTAACGGGGTCGAGTAAGAAACCTTTTGGTTTCTCCTTATCCCCAGTTGATTTATTGGGCAAGACGTTTTCTGAAGGGCTAGGGTCTACGGCGGATATGATCCACTTCGGGTGGAATGAAGCGGTCGGAAGTGAGCAAACCGTCGAGGTTGGTGCGGACGAGGCAAATAATATTGCCGCGATGGTTCTTTTCCTCAAGCGTCTGCCCGTCATCCAGCCTAAGCGGGTCGTGGACGCATTGATTGCTAAAAGCGAAGAAGCGGAAGATTGGAGCATACTTGATTTGCTTACTGGATATGATGAAGACCGAGCTAAAGAGTAGCCAAAGGAGCTAATATGTTGTATACGACTAGACACAAGGCAGGAGACGACCGATGACCATAGCCACAGACACCGCCCGCACTGGACCCTACTCAGGCAACGGAAGCACAGTAGCCTTTGCATATGGGTTCAAGGTAATTGATCAAGCGCACCTCGTCGTAACCTTAACGGTTACAGCAACTGGAGTGCAGACTGTGCAGACGTTAACAACGCACTACAGCGTATCTGGCGTCGGGGAAAGCTCCGGCGGAAACGTCACAATGGAGACTGCCCCTACCAGCGCCCAGACCCTCACGATTAGTAGAGCTGTTACTAAGTCTCAGACTACTGACCTTGTTAACCGAGGAGCCGTGCAGCCGGAAGTTCTAGAAACGGCTTTGGACCGTGGCGTCCAGATGGTGCAGGATTTAGATGAGGTTGTTGACAGGTCTGTTCGCTTCGCTGTTTCTGCCAACCTGTCTTCTTTCAACCCAGATGTTCCGACACCAGTTGCTTCGAAAATAATTGGCATTAACGCCGCGAATAATGCTTTTGAATTAATAGACGAGCCGTCTGCTTCTGCCGCTACTGCCACTACTAAAGCTAGTGAAGCAGCGGCCTCTGCTGTTACAGCAAGTACAAAAGCAAGCGAAGCGTCTTCTTCAGCATCAACAGCAAGTGGTCATGCTTCAACAGCTTCAAC
>TARA_R110000851_G_scaffold52364_3_pt1 | contig 11182 bp, 11 predicted proteins | sample TARA_R110000851 | Tara Oceans TARA_R110000851 (sample SAMEA4397627) | marine metagenome | biome: Polar Biome; feature: [DCM] deep chlorophyll maximum layer (ENVO:01000326); material: water (ENVO:00002006), including particulate matter (ENVO:01000060) such as... | depth 17 m | reverse complement strand
TATTGAGTAACGCTTTATGGTTCATAATGTAGTGCTTAAAAACTACACTAAGAAGTTGTTTGTTAAAATATATAGGTAGTTTACACATATCGGCCGCTAGGCCTATCTCATGTGTAACTTTATTCTTAGGTAAATTTAACAGCTTAGTGGCATCTGAAACAATCTTCCAGTTATCTATAAATGATTGAATCACCGGCTTCTGTACACCCGCTATATACATAACCGCTTCAAATGGCATCTTGTAATTCAACCAATCTGTTTCATAATCTAGCTCCTTCTTCAACGCTCGAAGCTTAGGTGTAAATTTTATATCTGATACGTGTTTACCGGGCCAACCTCCGCCGAACCCTGCAGAAGAGTAACCTCTCCCGGCCCATAACCCCGGTGGTGTACAGGCATCGAATACAGATTCATCCCACTTCCGGATCGTCATATCCATATCGATGAATATTATGTCAGTGTACCCAGCATCGATCGCGGCTTGATACCCGAATCTCTTGAGCGAGTAGTCGAAGTTTTTAACCGTACCGGTGCCGAATGTCCTACCTGTGTCAATATCATGTAGAGCATCCTCCGGTAGAGTCTTAACTGTAACGAAATCATATTTACTAACATTCAATCCATCATAATCATCCACCACTAATATAACCACCGGTCGAGTATTAGTATGATCACCGGTTTCTATATTATAGTCATAACAAAAAAGGTTCGCGAATTTCTTATACTTGGCCCCTACTACTACACTAACTATGCATACGTCTTTCATACAGCTTCAAACCCAGGCACCGGTTTTATTATTTTTTCTCCCCACCCGTTCTTCCCACATGGCCACAACATATATGTTTTCGGTGAAGTGGCCGATATAATATTCTCTCTAAAGAACACTCGACCATTATTGACGAACTGGTTTATATTATTACGAGTCTTGTCCTTTCTATAAATTTCCTTACCCTGAGCATCATGTACGCCGAAGAACCAAAAATTAATATCGTCTCCGTGTGGTACATCTTTCAGCGGTATATCGACTCTGACTATAGCCTTAGTAGCAAATGCGTCTAACCACTCCTCGTCTGTATCAAATTCCGGACATGGGAGTGCTTGGTTTTTAATAGTATGATCTAGAGCGGCACGTTTCTTAAAATGTATACCGGCATATTTTTCATAATCTAGCTTTGATCGCTCTGTACCAAAGTCATATATACCAAAATCTATATCCTTATCTAAACCGTCCATCTCAAATAGCTTCCGGTTCCGGAGATGACACTCCGAATTCCGAACATGCCACGGCTTTTTATCCTTACTACTCTTCGCATCATGATCATCCCAATGCTTAGACCGGTTCTTCCTAGTATACTCATGCCATGCCACCAACCGGTGCGGATGGAACAGATCATAACCATGCGAGAAGGCTCTCACAGCGATACTGATCTCCTCCCCGTGGAAATAATATTCCGGATCATGTGGAACTTCTAAGCAAAACTTCCCTAGCGTAAATGTAAAGTGAGCTGAGTAGAACCTGGCCGGTAAAGGAGCATCTAACTCTCGCCAATTATCAATAGATGCCGGTAAGAAAAATACAGCACCCTCTGGTATAAATCTATCGAAATCCATCCTCCACGGAACCTTTACGCGTTTGCCGGGATCATCTTCCGGGTCGTAAGATGGCATGTACCCGGTTAGTAAAGGCTTCTCATGTCCCTTATCTTGTAATTGACCTATCATCTTTATCAAGATACTATCCCAATTCTCAACAAACCGGTGATGTGAATCTAACTGCAGAGTGAAATCCTCTCCCTTATATTGCTGCTGAACTAAGTTTCTCGCCCAACAAACCCCCTTCGCTTCATCCCATGGTACATCAACAATCCGGAAACGCTCATCCTCCGCCCATTCACTCAAATCATCAAACAGATCCTTCTCATGAAATTGCCGGCAAATACCAAATACCAGGCGTGTTGGGTCCTTAGCCTTGTCTAAACAATCCTTAATTGTTGGAATTAATTCAGGATCTCTATAGGACGCTATTTGAATAAATATCTTTTGCACATAAATAATTACAGACCTAACATGAAAAATCCAACTTCCACACCCAATCAATTATCAAAATTCATACAAGCTAGTTTGCCTTGGTCGTCAAAGACTGAAATACAGGGTATAGATGAACTAAACCCTAAGTATAGACACTTTTATGATCTAGGTACTAAACGCGATGACGCTCTAGCGCGCCATGCTGTGTCTACGATGACTCCCACAGAACCAGGAGTCTCCGGTTCAGTAGAGGTAGATAAGAACTATTCAGCGTACATGTACGCGAATGTAGATACGGATAAGATTAAGAGGTTGTTGGATTATAGAATGATGGCGGCGTATGCTGAGGTCGGTGATGCCTTGGATGAGATATGTGACGACATAGTAGTTGACGATGATGACGGGCAATGCGTAACGCTAATCTTTAAGGATGAGGTAGATCTGGATTCCTCAGTGAAGCAGGAGCTTGAAAAGGAATTTACTCGCATAACTAGATATTTTGATTTTGAGTCACGAGGGTGGGAATATTTTAGAAGCTTGCTAGTAGACGGTGAACTGTTCTTTGAGAATATAATACATGAAGAGCATAAGGAGCTGGGTGTATTGGGCGTAACTTTGATGCCGGTTGAATTGCTAGATCCTATATTTGATAATGTACAGAATATGATAATCAAAGGCTTCCTCCTCCGGAGACCAGTGTATAACCCAAAGACCGGGACTGTCGAAAAGACGGAGTTTATACCTTTTGATAGAAATCAGATAACATATGTACATAGCGGTATATGGAATGAAGATAAAACACTACGCGTACCTTTTGTCGAGAACTGCCGGCGAGCGTATAGACAGTTAACACTCGTAGAAGACGCTATAGTTATATACAGACTCGTCCGGGCACCGGAGAAGTTAGTCTTTAATGTTGATGTAGGTAATATGTCGGCACCAAAAGCAGAGAGTTATCTTAAGCGGTTGATGCAAGAGTATTGGAACCGGAAGACTTTCGATGCTCACCAAGGTGGTACCGCTAATGCTTTTAATCCGCAATCCATGCTTGATAGCTTTTGGTTCGCGAAACGGCAAGGCTCTGATGGTAGTAGCGTCACATCATTACCTGGTGGTGCAAATCTAGGAGAATTGACAGACTTAATGTACTTTGTCCAAAAGCTATACAAAGCGTTGAAGGTCCCTGCTAGCAGGCTAAATTCAGAATCTAGATATGAAGATAGTGCCGCGATTCTTCGTGAAGAGTTAAAGTTCGCGCGGTTTCTTATTAGACTACAGCAAAAATTCTCCGCCGGACTGAAGAATACGTTTATAACTCATTTAAAGATGAAGGGACTTTGGGATGAATACGAGCTCAAGGAAAACTACATCCAACCAATGTTTAATCCGCCTAGCCAGTTTTACACATTAAGAGAGCAGCAGATATTCGAGATCAAGAGTAACAATTATACCGCCATGGCCAACAACCCTAAGGTGTCTGATACAGTATCACAGAAGAAGTATTTAGACTGGTCAGATGCTGAAATCGCAGAGAATAGAGCATGGCTCCGGAAGGATGCCGGTTTTACGTTTGAACTAGCTCAAATTGAAGCTCTAGGGCCGAATTGGAGAGAGCAATTGCAGGCTCAAGCAGATGCCGTAACCGGTGACCTAGGAGCACCAGGAGGACCCGCGATGCCCATGGGTGGTGATAGTGCCTTACCGGCGTTTGGAGGCGAGGCTGATGTTGGTGCAGAACCACCGGGGGAAGAGGCTGAGCCGATGCCTATGAGTGACACGGAAACATCTTTACCAGCTTCCGCTTAAAATCATTGTAAATCAAATAAGTATTTAGAACATGGCTATACGAAGCGCTGAAGAACTAAAGAAACTATTTGGTGACCAACAGAAACCAACCGGTAAAGATTTTGGAGATCTATTAGACTCAACCTTAAACTCAACTCTCCGTACAGAGTTAACGGATAAGATTGATTTGACAGAGGACGACTTAGAGTTAGTCATTACTACTGTACAGAGCGCATTGACTGCTCAGGACGTTTATCATGATTATATAGATAGTATATTATCTACAGAACTGGCGGCGTTATCAGCGACGGTGATGGGTCATGTAGATCATAGTGAGGTCATAGGAATTTCTAGGCAAGTAGTAGTTGATCAAGGTACCTTACCTGGTAGTCATCTACTAACTATAAATAACGGACTGATAACAAATATTACTTCATATGTACCACCCACACCGGTGCCGACATCAACTCCGACGCCAACACCTACCACTACCCTCTTTCCGACACCCACTCCAACCCCATCGCCCTTCAAAGGTACATGGGAGAAGATAATCTATAATATCGGCAACCGCGTATGTTGGGCCGGTAAGTTATGGTTAGCGACATCACAAAGGACAGACGCTAACGATATTCCCGGTATATCCATACACTGGACTGAGATCGGTCTAGATGCTCGATGCCCGGTTGTTACACAGACACCGACACCTACACCGACACCTACACCGACACCGACACCTACAGATGACTACATGGATAGGTGGAAGGGTCAATGGAACAGTACTACATACCCTCAAAAGAGTTATGTATGTCATGACGATATGCTTTGGAGAGCTGTTGATAATACAGAAGCAGATGACATCCCCGGAGTATCCGTACACTGGTTGTATGTATATGATCAAACATGTCAACCAACTCCAACTCCAACTCCTACTAATATTTTTAAATCTGGCTGGACGTCTAGAAGATACTCTAGAGGTAGTCAGGTATGCTGGCTTGGAGAGCTTTGGGAAGCTACATCACATAATGGTACAGACGCGGCCGATGTCCCAGGAACATCAATACACTGGACTAGTCTAGGACCGGATTCTCGATGTGCTATTACCCCGACACCGACACCGACACCGACCCCAACCACCACCGGCCTCACTCCGACCCCGACCCCAACGCCAACAGATGATCTTAATGAAAGAATGGTCGGTGAGTGGCAGGCACAATCATACACATATAGAGACGTCGTCGCATATGATTGCAAACTTTGGCGCGCTGATCAGCCCGGAGGAACCGAGGCGGATGACGTCCCTGGGACTTCTGTCCACTGGACATACTTACGTGACGAAAATGCGGTATTGTTTGATAAGTGTTACCCGACACCAACACCGACACCAACGCCGACACCAACGCCTTCGCCAACGCCAACGCCGACACCTACACCTACACCCACCACAACATATCTACCGGGGCATATCCATCATTAGTAGTCAATGAACACTGATGCTACAGCCCTAACTGCAGATCACCGGGACTTCTACAGTACTAACTTAAACCATCGAATCAAGTCGATAGCAGACTTGACTAAACGTATCGCATATAGTCTAGGATGGCCACAAGTCAATGTAGAGACTCATGCAGCTCAAGTATATGACAGCATTGCTATTGCATGTGAAATGTTTACAAAATATGCCGGGTATACTGAGGAATATCTAATCTTTGATTCAGATCTGTATGATTCTGCTGGAGGTCTCCGGATGGATAAGTTGATGACATTTACACCAGAGTTAAGTGCGACTATTGATTATCTTGACGAGGAAAGTGAGATGTCGGTTGGAAATATGTTTCTCCCACCGGATGCTAATGTCGCTAATGTCCCATTTACTGTTAACTCTCAGGCTGATAAGGACCGGGGAATTCAAAAAGCTCCGGCTGGTTACGACCCACTAATGCTAAACTACCGGAAGGTTATAGATGTATTCGCCTTCGAGGAAGGATCTACCGCCGGAGTTAATTCTTTATTTACAATGGAGCAATCGATGGCCCAACAAACATACTTTAGTTATGCGATGGGTAAGTATGGGTTTGATCTAGTAAGCTGGTATACTCTTAAAGAGTGGCTAGACACTAGGAAGAAGTTACTAGGGCAAAGTTGGCATGTAAGATTTGACGATAGAACTCAACGTATGTACATAATACCAAACCCTGCAGGACCTAACCGCGCCAGATTCTACGGTCTTGTAGGTTGTTATGTTGAAAGAAGATTAGCTGATGTAATTAAGGAAATATGGGTATACAAGTACGCACTAGCATTAACTAAGGTCACTTTAGGTAGAATACGCGGCAAGTATGCGAACACCGCACTATTTGGTGGTGGCGCTGTTAATTCAGCGGACGTGTTGGCTGAAGGAAATGCTGAAAAGAGTGTGCTTGAAGAACAGTTATATACCGGAGCTGCCGGTATAGGCGACGCCCCACCGCCAAGATTCTTCGTCGGTTAGATGGCAAAAAAATATTCGCAAGGAATCTACAAGCCGCGGGATAGAGCAAAATATGTAGGTACTCGGAACCCTAGATATCTCAGTAGCTGGGAGCTGCGCTTCTTCCGATGGTGTGATAATAACCCTAGAGTGATTAAGTGGGGGAGTGAAACTCTTGCTATACCATATAAGTCACCTATTACCGGTAAGGTACATAAATATCTAGTAGATAATATAGTCCACCTCAGAGAAACAGATGGTACTGTAGGGAGATATTTGATTGAAATCAAGCCTAAAAAACAAACAAAACCTCCGACTAAACATGGTAATAAAAAGAAAACCACCATACTGTATGAGGCTCATACATATACTATCAATTGCGCGAAGTGGGAAGCTGCTAGAGCATGGGCATTGAGGCATAAGTATAAGTTTACTATTATAACCGAAGATGAGCTGTTTTTTAGGCAATAAGGTATAAATATTTACATGTCGTTTAAATTGATAGTAGATAAGGCACCGGTTGAAGAGCTGGAATATATAGTTGAGGAGAAGTCTCCGAAGACTGGCAAGGACACTATGTTTGTCAAGGGTGTATATGCAGAATGTGAAGTCGTTAATAAGAATAAAAGATCTTATCCGATTGAGGAACTCACTCGTGAGATGAATCGATATAGAGAAGAGATGGTTGACACTAAGAGAGCATTGGGAGAGCTTAACCACCCAACAAAAGCGGAGGTTGATCTTGAGAGAGCTTCTCATATGATCGTACATCTAGAGATGAGAGGTAATAAGGTGATCGGTAAGTCTCAAATATTGAGCACACCGTGTGGTACGATCGCGAAGAATTTAATATTAGATGGCTGTGCTATCGGCTTCTCAACCAGATCGGTTGGTCGGTTGGAAGAAAACGATAAAGGTGTTAATGAGGTTAAGGACATGAGGTTGATAGCAGTAGACATGGTGGCTGACCCGTCCTGTCCGGATGCGTTTGTTAATGGTATATTAGAGAGTAAAAGTTATGTCTTATCGGAGAGTGGCGACTTTCAAGAAGCTTATACCTCGTTTGAACGAGGGTTAGCAAACCTACCTAAGAAAGATTTAGAAAGCGCGGTGGCTCACCAAATCATGCAGTTTTTTGAAAAAATAAAAGGAAACTAATAAATATTTCTATGAGCGACAGAGAATCCGATGAAAACGAAAATGCTTCCACCGCGAGTAACATCAACACGTTTGTGAAGAATGTAATAGATGGTGAGTATGCTCAAGCTAATAACGATCTAGCAAAAACTATAAACGATAAGATAAAGGACAAGATCCGTCAGGTCCAGACTTCAAACCCAACAATTTTTAAAAACGACAATGAATGACGAAAAACAATCCACAATAGTACAGGCGCTGAAAGATGCGACTGGCGATTTATTAACTGAAGATACTCTAAAGTCACTTGAAGAGTCTTTCGAGGCCGCTGTTGCTGATAAGGTCACGGAACGAGTCAGTCTACAGGTAGAGAAGGCCTTAGTAGAGCAAGATGAGGATCATGCTTCGAAACTTGAAGCTTTACTAGAGGCTATAGATGGTGATCATACTGCCAAGCTGAGTAAGGTGTTGAAGGCAGTTAATGAAAATCATGCACATAAATTAAAACAAGTAGTCGGTAAGTACAGTAAGGATGTTGTTGAGGAAGCATCAGAGTTCAAGTCATCGCTCGTTGATAAGATTAGTTCTTATCTAGACCTATACATTGAGAATGCTATTCCTCTAGAGGATTTCAAGGAAGCTGTCAAAAATCGTAAGGCTTATGACCAGCTTCAAGAAATGCGCAAGGTACTAGCTGTTAACTTTGCCATGAGCAAAGATTCTATTAAGAGTGCAATTCAAGACGGTAAGCGTCAGATTGACGAATCTTCCGCTAACTCCGCTAAGCTGTTACAGGAGAAGAGTAAGCTAGAAGAAGACTTAACAGTTTTAAAGCGCTCAAAGCTTTTAGAGGAAAAAACAGCCGGGCTACCGGTTGTTAAGAGGAGATATATTTCTCGAGTCCTTGGTAATAAACCGATTGAGTTTATCGAGGAAAACTACGACTATACCTTAAAGATGTTTGAGAGAACAGAAGAGGATAAGTTGGAGGATGTTAAGAAGCAAGCACAGAAGAAGTCCATTAAGGTTGATCGCCCGGTGATCACAGAGGCTACTAAACTTGCATCTAACGCCGGAAGTTCAGAATCAGTTGATCCTATGGGATATATGACTGAGCTGAACAAATTCTAATTTTTGAATGAGGTAAAATGTACCTGAGTATGTGTAATGTCAAGGAGACAAAATTAATATGAATAAATCTGTTAAACCCCCCTCTCCATATGTTGATCAAGCCCGTGCGGACGTGTTGTTAGAGAAGTGGAGCCCAGTGCTCGACTATTCTTCTGATAACGTCGCTCCTATCGAAGATGATCACACTCGTTACTCAACAGCGGTCCTGTTAGAAAACCAAGAACAATGGTGTCTCAATGAGGCAACAAACTCCGCCGGTGGCGGTGTTCTTGGTGGCAATGCTTATCCGACAGCTGGTTTTAATCGCCCCGGTGCCAATGGTACTGGAGTAGGCGGTGATAACTACGCTAACGGTGATGCTCGCCTTCCAAAGATCCTTATCCCGATGATCCGTCGTACGTTCCCGGAACTGATCACCAACGAAATCGTTGGTGTGCAGCCCATGAGCGGACCGGTTGGTCTTGCGTTTGCTCTTCGTTATAAATACGAATCTGACGCTCTCGGAGCTAAAGGTGTCGATGGAAAAAGTTTCACAACAGGCGAAGTAGATCCTAGTAAGCATTCGGATGAAAAGGAAGTTGGTTACAACTACCTCGACACCCGGTTTACTGGAGCTTCTTCAGCTGCCCTATCTGGAAACACGGACTTTCATGTCCCGGATCAAGATGCTGGTGTAGCTAAGTTGTTGAGCGAGTTTGAACTGACAGGTGATATTCCTCAGATGGTCGTTTCTTTCGAGAAGACTTCTGTGGAAGCTGGAACACGTAGGTTAGCTGCGCGCTGGAGTGTTGAACTCGAGCAGGACCTCAAGAACATGAACGGTATTGATATCGATAATGAATTAACGAACGCTATGTCGTACGAAATTCAGGCCGAAATCGACCGGGAAATGCTCATGAGAATGGTCCAAGTAGCTCTTAATGCTGGAGTCAATAAAGGCTACAGTATCTACAATGTTAACACTGCCGATGCACGCTGGATGGCTGAACGGAACCGTGATTTATATGCTAAGATTATTGTCGAAGCAAATAGAGTCGCTATTAGGAACCGTCGTGGAGCTGCAAACTTTATTGTTGCAACCCCACGTGTTTGTGCTATCTTGGAAATGCTCCCTGAGTTTCAGTGGATGCAAGTTCAAGGTAACGTTAATACTCAACCAGTTGGTGTAGCTCGTGTAGGAAACCTGGGCGGACGATTCAATGTATATCGTGATACTCGAACAGAAGCACAGTACGAAGGTGGCGGTCTTAAAGACCCAACCGGCGCTGGTTCCCAGAGAACTGCCGGTCAACGTGTAGAGTACGCTCTACTAGGTTATAAGGGTCCTGAGTTTTACGACACAGGACTTATTTACTGCCCATACATTCCTATTATGATTCAACGGACCATTGGTCCTAATGACTTCGCGCCTCGCGTGGGTCTGTTGACTCGTTATGGAGTTGTGGATAACATCTTCGGTGCTGATCTGTACTATCACTGTATTATTGTAAAGAATCTCGGCGCGGCGTCGATAACGACGCCTCCAGTAGGAACTGCGTCGAACGTTTACATGTAAATTGTATTGTAACGTATAGAGAACCTCATAGCCGTTGAAATGATATATACGGCGATAAAAAACTTTTCGACCCTTACAGATGATGCTGGAGGGTCGTTTTTTTTTGCGTAGTTAGCTAGGACTGGTCAGGAAACTCTGCCACCGGCCTTAAGCTATTAGCTAGAGACTCTACCATCGCGAGCGACTTCTTCGCTATTATATCATCAGCGCCTATCACACCTGGTAGGAGCAAGCTCTCAGCTCGCTCCTTAGCTAGACATATTACATTATCTAGAGCAGTTACTAGCTCTTCCCTAGTGTTGTCCATTATTAGTGAGTGATCGTCTCTATCATTAGTATCATTCATAAAAATTTAAATATCACTTATGCGGATGTTTCCACTTATCATCCAAAGCTTCTAGAGGCTTCTTAACATCACCCTTGAGGTTAGCTTCAGTCCACATAGCACACAACATGTTCCAAACGACTGCCGCGGCGTGGTCCTCGTCGTCTTTATCAGCCCACCATGCTTCCATATGTCTATGAGCACAGTCATAATACACGCTCAGGGGCATTCCTTGCATCCAGTTGTTCTCTCCGTACTTCTCAGCTCCATCTAAATATCTCTTCATCACTCGCTTGAGCTCCTCCTGTGGAACTAATGACATGCGTAGCTTACCGTCTCCAGTGTCTCTTTGTGCGCCAGTATCGAACTGCCTATTCCTATCTACCATATGGTATACCGTGGGTATGTTAGTTCTCCAAAGGGAATGAAGCGTTACACACTCCGTTCAACTTATAGTTGATAAACTCTTCCCACATATCTACAGCCATATCTTTTAAAGCTTCAGATAAATGACTTGGGCCGGTGTAGCAATTATTTGTAGATCTTTCCATTACAGTCCTACCAAAGTCAACCTCAGCTTCCGCCCGGTGTAGGACGCAACCTACTGTAGAGTATGTCTTTAGACCGCCTCCACTTGTACCGGTATTTTCAAAAACCCTCTTTTGCGGATCTTTCCCGCGTAGTTCTGGGTACTTGGTACACAGACCTGGATGTAAGTTGTATATATTATGCTCCCGGCATATACTACCAGGTA
>TARA_R110000851_G_scaffold120087_1_pt1 | contig 11182 bp, 19 predicted proteins | sample TARA_R110000851 | Tara Oceans TARA_R110000851 (sample SAMEA4397627) | marine metagenome | biome: Polar Biome; feature: [DCM] deep chlorophyll maximum layer (ENVO:01000326); material: water (ENVO:00002006), including particulate matter (ENVO:01000060) such as... | depth 17 m | reverse complement strand
GACCTGAAGACTGATGTTCAGGAGAATTTCCAAGCAGTTGCAATCATTCGTAATCCTTGGGATAGGGTCATGTCTCGGTTTAACTTTGCAAAGAAAGTAATATACCACGAAGGAACTCAGCCAACAGACTATGCAGATGTATCATCCTTTGAGGCATTCCTAGAGGAACGTCATAAGTGGGGTGGTCAAGAGTATATGTGGCATCGTGCCATTCGTGGATGGTATCCCGCATACGACCACGTGAGTGACTTGGAAGGAAACAACCGATGCGACATACTGCGGTTCGAGAACTATAACGATGACGTGAAACTATACTTCGGTCTATTGAACGACCCTGCTCCCCGCAACATTACTCGTGTACCCAATGATAAGGGTAAGACAGGATACGGTACTTCTTATACTGATATATACACTAAAGAGACTATACAATTAGTCGCTGACTGGTACGAGAAAGATATAGACTATTGGGGTTTTGACTTTGATACTGGTGCGACTAAAAATTACTGGATTAAATGATGTTAAAAGAACTTTTTGACAAATACGGTTGTGATAAGGGAACGGATAAACACCACTACTATAAAGAATACGAACCCTACATGAAACCCGTAAGAAACGACCCTATCAATATTCTTGAGATTGGTACATTCAAGGGTGAATCGACACGTGCATTTCATGAATACTTTCCTAACGCAAACATTTATGTCATAGACTTATTTGACCGTATTCCGTCTAAAGATGTTACAATATTACACAAAGCCCGAGTCCGTTTCATAGAGTCGGACTCTACAGTAAGATCACTCCCCAATAAGATTAAAAAAGCATGGGGTACGGATATCAAGTTCGACTTTATTATCGATGACGGTGCACATTGGCCAGAGGCAAATCGACTGACCTTTGAGAATACCATAGAGTTCTTGAAACCTGATGGGACATATTTTGTCGAAGATGTATGGCCATTGCACTTAATGACACCAACCCAGTTGTTACATTCCTATCTCGTCAAGAGAGCAGAACGTTACGACATGGATAAACACCTTCAAATGATGGATGTTTTTAAGAAATACGATATGACATCATATGATCGTAGGGAAGAAACCCGTTGCGGTGATACCCATATTATCGCAATGAAACACAAAAAGTAAGGAAATCCAATGAAGTTAATATGTTTTGATTTGGATGGTGTGTTGGTTGACACAAAAGGAATTCACTTCGATGCATTGAATGATGCGTTGATTGCACATGGACATGACCCAATCACAAAAGAAGAACATCTATCAAGATATGATGGTCTCACCACGGCAATTAAACTCGACCTTCTGGGCATTCCTGATGATGATAAGAAAAAGGTTAGTATCTCTAAACAGGCAATAACCTATCTGAAGTTGAATACAATCAAACCCAATCCTGCAATTACTGAGTTGTTCAAATATCTCAAGAAACAGGAGTATAGGGTTGCTGTATGTTCCAACGCACTAGGACGAACTGTCGAGAAGTGTCTGTTATCACTGAAACTGTATGACTACATTGACGAGGTGTATACCAGCGAAGACGTATTGAACAACAAACCCCATCCAGAGATTTACTGGAAGGCGATGGGTGAATGGGGTGCATATCCCTTCGAGACTGTTATAGTAGAAGATTCTCCGGTGGGTATCACATCCGCATACTATTCCGGTGCAGAAGTCGTTCGTGTCAGTCACCCTGATGAAGTAAATATGGACTTGGTGTCACGTATCGAGAACGCATTCCCCGCATACGATGCACCTAAGTGGAAAGACTCCACAATGAACGTGTTGATTCCTATGGCTGGTGCGGGAAGTCGTTTCTCGGATGCGGGATATGTTTTTCCCAAACCATTAATCGATGTTAATAACAAACCTATGATTCAGACGGTTGTCGAGAATCTAGGGATTGACGCAAACTACATCTTTATCGTACAGAAAGAACATCGTGAGAAGTACAACCTAGACTCCATGTTGAACCTCATTGCACCTGATTGTACTATTGTAGAGGTTGATGGTGTAACAGAAGGTGCTGCGTGTACTACGTTACTTGCCAGTGAGTTCATTGACAACGATAAACCTTTATTCATTGCGAACTCAGACCAGTACGTGGAATGGGATTCTTTGGACTTCTTCTATAAGATGCAAGCACGACAAGCGGATGGTGGTATTGTTACTTTCAAAGCAACACATCCCAAGTGGTCATTCGCAGAAGTCGATGACGGTCTTGTTAAACGAGTTGCTGAGAAAGACCCGATCAGTGATAATGCAACTGTAGGTTTCTATTACTTCCGTAAAGGCAGTGACTATGTCAATTCCGCAAAGTCTATGATAGAACAAGATATTCGAACCAACGGTGAGTTCTACGTTGCTCCGGTATTCAACACTGCGATTGATGATGGTCTACGTATCTTTGCACACGAAGCGGCCGCAAACTGGGGACTCGGAACACCTGAAGACCTCGAAGCGTACCTACGAGAACACCACTGGTGAAAACCGCACTATGCATCTCTGGACGATGGAATGACGATTGTTCGCACAAGTGGGTAGACCGTTCTAAACGGTTACTACCCCACGACTACCTATACACTGGTTCATGGAAAGGTCAAAACACGGTGGACTTCACCGTAGATCACTTCTTTGATGAACCAGAGAACGAGTATCACCCAGTCTTTGACACCGAAGCATATCCTGATGATGCGTCTGCACTCAGACGTGATGTGTTCCCCCAGTTAATAAAAGAACATGAAGCTGGTGGTTCTTCCCACAGTCAACTTAAACACGCCCTCGCATCACAGAACTGGCACAAACAGATTCTAATCCACAACGAGATGATGAAACAATTACCCGATGACATTGATATGGTCATACGTACTCGTTTTGATACAATAGTCTCCGACCAGTTAGACTGGCAAGGGATGATACAAGAGTCATATGATAAGATAGTTCCTATGGGATTCAATTGTATGAACTACTACGGTACTCACGACTTCAATAGAATTAGGGGCATGGGTAAGGAGACTACTTACTATATCAATGATGCGTTGATTATACATCCTAGAGAGTGTTGGGATACCGACTTAGTGGATAGACTATATAAAGATAAGAAGTTAAAGAGTGCGGAAGAAGGGTGGTATCAGATACTGTCAGAACCGTTCGGAATGTACCACCAGAGTTATCACGGTGGTTGTTATTTATCTGGAAGATGGGAATACGTTCGAGATGTTGATGAAAGCCTTCATAATTAATATGGTGAACAACCACGAATCTGTGGTTGCTACTCGTCATGTTATTGAATCAATAAAGAAAACTGGAACAAAACTAGAACCAATCATCCTGCCCGCAACAATTCCTAGTACAATAAAACAAGACCTCGATAACATGGGTCTGTCCGATTTACAATATACCTATCCAAGAGATGCATCACAAGACGGTCTTGATATGAGAACTGGTCTCCGACTGTCTCATTATCCTACCAACAATCTAAACAACAGAATTGCGTGTATGGTATCTCATATGAGATGTTGGCAGAAAGCAATTGATCTAGACGAGACTATTGTTGTCCTAGAGCACGATGCATACTTTATAGACACTCTCTGTCCAGAGGACTTGACTTCTGAATGGAAAGGTGGTATAATAGGTCTTAATGATCCCAAAGGTGCAACTAGAAGATCACAAGAGTATCATAAGATAGCATCTTCTTACGTAGGACTTCAATCAGTTCCAACGATAGATGATTGGGATGTACCACAAGGTCTTGCAGGTAACTCTGCATATATGATATCCCCCAAGGGTGCTAAGAAACTTATAAGTAAAACCATAGAGATTGGTATGTGGCCCAACGATGCATTGATGTGTAGACAGATGTTCCCGTGGTTACAGATAGTCTATCCGTATTATACTAAAACACAGGGGTTGAAGTCAACCACAACATCATGAAAGCATTCGTAATTACATTAATCAATAACGCCAAGAGCGTTGAAGTTGCACAGAAATGTGTTGAGTCTGGGAAACGACATGGTATTGATATCTGGAACTTTGAGGCATTCTCTCCAGCAGACGATCCAGTATCATTGTTACAGACCAGAGGTATAGACCCCATTCAGTTTGATGAGAAGTATTCTCGCAACCTGAACTGCATCTCAGCATTCCTCTCACACTACGCATTGTGGGAACAGTGTATTAAGAGCAACGAAACCTTTGTCATCTTCGAACATGACGCAATCGTTCTTGCACCTATTCCAGAAACAACCTTCAGATATGTAATGAACATCGGTGCACCGTCATATGGTAATTGGAACACACCTAAGATACTTGGTGTCAATCCCCTCACAACTAAGAGATATTTTCCGGGCGCACACGCCTACATGATCACCCCCGCAGGTGCTAAACTATTAATAGAAAATGCACCCATGTATGCGAAACCGACTGACGTGTATATGAACCTAGATACCTTCCCTTGGTTACAGGAATACTATCCATTCTGTGCAGAGGCAAGAGACTCATTCACGACAATCCAAGTACAAGCTGGGTGTCAAGCAAAACATAACTACAAAGATGGATATGGTATTATCGATGCATGAAGTATTTTTAACTGGGTGCGATGAGAAAACCGCATGGCAGTTACCGTGGTTCGTATCGAACTACCGTAAACATAATAATCACCCAATCATACTCGCAGACTTTGGTATGAATCCTGACACACGTAAGAAGATGGTGGATGTCTTTGACTTGGTAATAGATGTCAAGAGTGAAGCAAAGGGGTGGTTTAAGAAACCTCGTGCGATACTAGATGCCACTAGAGTTGACGGTGTCACTAAAGTTTGTTGGATTGACACTGATTGTGAGATTACGGGTAACATCGAAGCTATCTTTAAACTGACTCACAAGGGTAAGTTAGGTATGGTTGAAGACCGTCCGTGGACTCAACGTAGACCTGAGATGGGTCGATGGTATAACTCTGGTGTAGTGGTTGTGGAAGGCACACCAAACGTCTTGAAGTGGTGGGCAGATGAGTGTATCCGTAATCCTGTACAGGGTGACCAAGAGGTATTATACCTTATGATGAATGGTGATGAGATACAGAAGATGTCATACATCGAACCTATCCCCCACACATACAACACTTTAAGATTAGACTACATAGATGGTATAAATGTTAAGAATCCTAAGATCATTCACCACACGGGTGAAAAGGGTAATGCTGTAATAAAAATGTGTATGGAAAACAACCCGACTAGTATTTGATGAACCACAAAATTCCCAAGATTATTCACCAGATATGGGTGGGTGATGATCCCATACCAGAACATTGTGGTAGATACGTCACCAAGATGAAAGAGATGCATCCAGACTGGAATGTAAAACTTTGGGGTAATGAGGTCTTTGAACTATATGGTGAAGACAAATATCTAAATCATTACATGAGAGCTGAATCGCCAGGCGATGTTTGGAAGTGGGCATTCATTTGTGATAGGATTAGATTGTTATTACTCAGAGATTTTGGGGGCATATATGTTGATGTTGATGCACAACCAATAAGACCATTTGATTTGATTCTGGAAGAACTGCCACCAGAACCGACCTTCTTTGCTGGGATGAAACGATATCAAGAAGTCTTCACATTGATAGACTGTACGGTCTACGGAAGTGCACCTGATTCAAGAGCAATTGGTTTGGCGTTAAGTACTTATGATAACTTAAATCATTGTAATGGTTGTAAGTTATTTTGTGAAAAGTTGATTGAAGAGATGGGCCCAGACATTGCGTTATTTGGTTATAGATACTTCTATAACGACAATCCAGATGATGAGAAGTGTATAGTACTTCATGATGTTGATGGACGATTACTTAGTTGGGTCAAACCCGAAGAACGTTGAGATTACATAAAGGACAATAAAGATGTATGAGTATAGGACAAAGGTAGTACGTGTAGTTGATGGTGATACCGTTGACGTTGACGTTGATTTGGGATTCGGAGTATGGCTTCGCAAAGAACGAGTCCGTCTATACGGTATCGATACCCCAGAGTCACGAACACGTGACAAAGAAGAGAAGAAGTATGGACTTGCCGCAAAGGCATTCCTAAAGAAAGCACTTGGTACAAGTCCTATTCTGAAAACAACAAAGGACGGTAAGGGTAAGTATGGTCGTATCCTTGGTGAGTTTATTGTTGACGATGGAGAGACTGGTACTAGGGTTAATATCAACCAACTACTGATTGAAGAACATCATGCCGCTGCATATCATGGACAGTCAAAAGATGAAATCGCAGAACAACATTTGATTAACAGAGAACTAGTAAAATTATGAAAATATTACACAACAATGTCCTAGTGACACAAGCAGAAGCAGAAACCGTTACTGGTGGTGGTATCATTCTACAGAGTGATTTGACATCCGGTAACAAAGCAGCAGTTGTCATCGCAGTCAGTGAAGCAGTCGCTGCAGCGGGTCTAAAACAGAAAGACCGAGTGTTCCTTGATTGGAGTAAGTCTATGCCAATCGAAGTTGATGGATTGAAATGTGCTGTGATTGAATATTGTCACATTAGAATGGTTGTGAACTAAGAGTAATTTATGAGAGTTAATGTACTTGGTAACGGAGACAATGCAGGTATCTTTAAAAGAGGTACGCAAGGCAAACTATTGATATGTAACATGCCTCCGTTCGAGATTCCTAAAAAGGAAGTATTCGCAACCTGTATGGTAGACTTCAAGATGATGAAGGCACTACAGGAAGGTCATATCAAACTTGATATGTACGAATGGATTCTTGGTACTCGTCCCAAAGTTTGGATGGAACAATCCGGTACATTCTACATGAAGTACTCACATCTTATTAAGGGATTTTATCAACACGTCCCTAAGTATGCCGCAGGAACGGGTGATCCAAGGATGGCTGCAACCAACTTCAACTGTGGTCACATGGCAGTTCATTATGCGTGTGCTAAGATGAAGGCGGACGAGGTTCACATCTATGGGTTCGATAGTATCTTTGATATGAACCTAGAGAGTTTTACCGACCTTCTACTAGAGAGTGATCGTAGTACAGGTAACACCGTGAGACTTGCACAGAACTGGAGACCTATCTGGACAGAGATGTTTAAAGAATTCCCCGACACTAAGTTTCACTTGTACCACTCGCATTCTAATATTAAGATTCCGATATCGGATAATGTGTACGTACATACCCCAAAATAAAAGCTTGACTTTTTATATCAACCGTGATATAATAGTTTTATTCCGAAGTAGCTCAGTGGTAGAGCAGTTGACTGTTAATCAATTGGTCGTTGGTTCGACCCCAACCTTCGGAGCCATTACTATATGAGGAACGAGAATGAGTCATTACGATAAAGAAAGAGAAAGTTACCAAGACTTTATTAAACTAAAGGCAAAAGAAGTACAAGGGATTGTTACTGTAGAAAACCCCTCACCCCTAGAGTTAAGGGTGAAGGCGTTAGAGGAAAGAATAAAAGAGTTAGAGAAGAAACAGGGTTAAGATCGTTTCTTCTTCTTACGTTCGTCAGCAATCCACTTCTTAGCTTTAGAGTTATCTACTGGTCTTTTGAGGAACTTGCTGACATCTTTATATGCACGTAGAGTCTCTACCTTAAAGTCTTTACCGTTAGAGTTATCAACAATCAACATATTCTGTTTACCGAACATAGTCTGGAATGCACCGATGTTACGTTGTACTTCTTTCCAGTAGTTGGTAACTTCTTTCGCACCAATAGTACGGTCACGTGCTTCATCACGTTCTATTGCGGTATCAAGGTCGGTGTTCACAAATATCATTGCAACATCGTAACCAAGATTCTTCATTGCACTGACTTGTGATTTAACCTTACTGAAGTCTTTACCAGTACCATCAATAACCAAACCAAGGCGACCAGTAAGGTATCGTGCTTGCATGATACCAGTTAATTTCTTTGCCTTACCACGCATCTCTTGACCTTGTACAGAGAAGATGTTATCGGTGTTCATCTCCATACCTGCTTTCTTCATTGCAGCTTCGTATGCGTCATCAGAGTTTACAACCTTCAGACCTAATGCGGGAAGACCCGTCTTACCAACGATGAAAGACTTACCACTGCCTGGCCCACCAGCAAGGAATATTGCTTTAAAGATTGCGGGGTCATCAACACCCTCTGTCATAAACTTTTTAAACTTAATCATTAGAATATCCACACTAGTAGTAACGTTACTACAACACCTTCGATGAATGCAACTGCACGTGTACCAAGGTCATACTTCATAAGTGCTATGTCGTATAGGTCATCGTGGTTCTCTACGATAATTGCTTGTATTTCTTTTAACTTGTCCATCATTTTACTTCCTTAGTAAACTTGCATTACTCGTTCGAGAATACGACTGTGGTTCGACATGATAGCTGTGAAAGCGTCATTATCACTCGAACTTAATTTAATACTACTGTTATTTATATGTTCTGCAAACTCACGAATATCTTTATTTTCACCAGTCAACCTAGTGGGTCTTGGTGGTAACGGAGTGCCATTCCTGACAGCAAGTCTTGCACTAAAATCTTCTCTCTCATAGAGGTCGATCAAATCAAAGTCTTCGGTGCACATTGATGCGAAGTCATTCTTGATATCAGATGCAACGAACGTCTGACCCACATCAAGGGGTTGTCCTGCTAGGAACACTGCGTCAAACAAAATATCTGAATGTACATAGTATGTATCATCTCCCATGACATAACGTTTGTTTGAAGATACTTCACCCGACTCAAAGTGTCTACCAATGTCTTTACAGAACGATACGTGATCGTCTGGGTATGCAGTGCATACGTAGGCAGATTGATGAAAGTGTGCGTTGACTATTGGCCATAGTTGTGAAACTAGGTTAGTCCTCAATCCACCTTCTGAGTGGTCATACAGTGTGGAGAATGCAGAGTCTCTAAATGATGGTACTACCAGAACATTCTGATATCCCAATAGGTTAATCATATTAGATATACCTATTGCTTGCCAGATAAATGATTCCGCAAACTTCTCTTCTCGCACAAAGTCATACGCAGGATGAGAAGCAATAAACTCGATTATCTTGCGTTCTAAATGACCAAAACTATCTTCGTTCACCATAACACTATTAACAGTCTGACCCGTCTTACCGATGACTACGTTAAATAAATCCCTATTATGACTCATTAGTATACCTTATACCATTCATTAATAGTTTCTAGGTTAATTGCGAGTCGAAAGTATAATAGTCGATCTCTATGATTTGGAATCCCTCCCAAGAAATTTGGAGTGATACGTTGCTTCACTTCATATATTCTAGTGGGGGTGTTCACACACTCGATAAGACGATTGATGGATTGTTCTTTGTTCTTAGGCCCACCTTTTAGGTTTCTAGTCTTTGTGTCGCCACGGTAAACATCGATCATGTCGAAGTCTTCGGTGCAGTACTTCGCAAACTTTGCCTTAACATCAGTGGCACTAAACTTACCGTTTTGTAATGACTCACTACCTAATAGGACAACAGCATCAAACTTAACGTCAGTCTTTATCTTGAAGGTACTGTCAATTTTAAAACAAGAGTCAACCGGAATTGTGTTGATGTCGTACTTTTCATATAACGAGGTGAAGATACTTCCCATCTTGGGTTCTGCGACATAGATGTTGCCGTGTGTCTCGTTCACCGAGTGTACAATAGGTAACAGATGGTCACCCGCACTTTTTATAGGACGGTAGTTCCTATCTCGTAATTGAGTATATTGGTTGTTTTCGAAAGAAGTCACAACCAGAATGTTCTGATATCCCGAAGTCGCAAGCATTCCGTCAACAAGCGATGCGTCTGTCAGTAGAGTTGTTATATCACTGAACTTGGTTACCCTACCATTAAACTTTGGAATGCCGTCACGAATTGTGGACATCATCGTTTCTTTAGTTTTTAAGTCAACTATGGTGTTTTGTTCTGACGTTCTCGGTTGGGTTCTATATAGAATCATTTCTTTATTCCTGAGTAGATGGACTGAATGTGGTCTTCAAACAGTTCGATTTTCTCTAGTCGTTTAGGCCAGAGAATATACTCTTTCTCTGGGTTTGCCTTGAGATTGTTTAGTAATGGTTGAATCGCACCAAACAACGCATCGAGTTTTTCTTGTGTTTCGGACACAGATGTAGAGACGTTCGCTACCTGCGCCTGTGCATTTTGCACCGCATCTAGTTCGTTCTCATCTACAAGTGTGAAACCAAAATCAAATAGTTCATTGGACATATCATTCTCCTGTCATACTATTTATAAGTTTTTTTATCTAAAGTGCTTGACAAAAGGTGTTTAATTCTGTATAGTGTATGTATAATGTCATGAAAGAGAAAGGAATGCAAACATTTAATGGTTCGATGAAGTATGATATGCATGGTCGGAAGCGTAAGACTAATGCGTGGAAGACCACCCCTAAACGTGCCAAGACGGAGTTTAAACCTTTAGAGTCCTATCCTGTCCATCGTGACGATAACCGCGAGAAGTACCCTTCTAAGAGTGATATGGGACGTGATATTGTAAGGGTAGACAATTCATATAGAATTGAAGAGTCTAAGAAGTTCACGGTAGCACCAGCCTATAATAAGGGTGCATATCAAGTAATCTCACGTTCAGACGTGAAACACATAGGAAAATAGTATGTTATTAAATCCAGATGATAGAACCCCGTTTGAAGTATTCGCAAAGGCGATGTATGTAGACAACTGTGCTGAACGTAGGGAGTGGCAAGACGAAGAAATCTCTTATGAACAGTATGTTGAAAAGAATATGCAGTATTTGCTTGACAACTTCAAAGAAGTGTGATATAATACTTGTATTGATAATGAGAAAGGAGTTAGCGGCATGAATGTCCCGAACGGTCTTGCGAGACTTATAAAAGGTGGTTGTACCATTGAGAAAAACGACATGGACTATGTAAATGGATTCCAACTCGTTTACAAATTTGATAATGATTATGGTGCGTCCGTAGTTAAACATGATTTCTCGTATGGCGGAAAGAAAGGCCTATATGAGGTTGCGGTGCTTGACAATGAAGGCGACCTGTGTTATACTACACCCATAACGGACAATGTTCTTGGTTATCAAAACATTGGTCAGGTAGAACAAATACTTGCGGAGATATCACATCTATGAATATATTCCACTTAGACAAAGACCCTATACTTGCCGCAC
>TARA_R110000851_G_scaffold62599_1_pt1 | contig 11189 bp, 13 predicted proteins | sample TARA_R110000851 | Tara Oceans TARA_R110000851 (sample SAMEA4397627) | marine metagenome | biome: Polar Biome; feature: [DCM] deep chlorophyll maximum layer (ENVO:01000326); material: water (ENVO:00002006), including particulate matter (ENVO:01000060) such as... | depth 17 m | reverse complement strand
ACCAGCAAATAAAGATGAGAACGAAGGTGCAGCTTGTTTCATTGATCCAGACACAGGAAGTCGTTCATGTGAGTAACCCTTTACACTAAGTTTAAAAAAGTGTATCATGTATCATAAAGGAGTTAATGGAATGAATGAATACGAATATGAAAAGTGGATTAAAGACCGTTGGGGACTTAATGATGAACCTGACCCTGTAGTTTCTACAGTTATGAAACGTATGGCAGATAGAAGTAAAGAAGGGATAAAAAAATACGGCTGCACTATGCTACGAGAGGACATAGATACAGCCGGGTGGATTGATCACACTATTGAGGAACTTCTTGATGCCGCAGTTTATCTTGAGCGACTCAAGATTGATATCCTAGGTAAATAATGTGGTGGTTTATAGACTTGTTAAGATGGCTCTTATGATGTCTAAAGAATTTTGGTTTTTTAGCATGGTATGCCTGATGTTAATATTGAATTTCTTCATCAGGTTGGCGGGTTGATCTCTCAATAGGTTTCCCTGCTCTAGTCGCAAACAGACCTACGTTCCCGGCGGCTTGAGCCGTTCCTCTGCGGAGCGCTTGAGCGCTGGGTTCTAGGTTTGCTACGTTACGTACAAAATCAGATTGAGGACGGTTAAATCCAGAACCTTTTAAAACGTTTAGATTAGAGGTAGTAGCATTGTTGCGTATATCAGCCGCCTGTGTTGTTAACGAATCTAATTTAGATTGTACTGCAGCACTTCGTCTAGGGCCTTTAGAGCCTCTATCTAACAAGTCAAAATGAATGGGCGTGGACACAGTAACCATACGATCTGCAAAAGGTGCTTGCATGTCTCTTTTCTTAGTGAAAGGTGTTGCAGGTATCCCTACAATATCATTAGCATCATTAGTAAACGAAACTATAGTACCGTCCTTTTTAATAGCAGTAACGTAGTTTGCACCGCCTAATTCAAAAGCGTCTGTTTTTGCAGCGCCTTGTACCAGTACGACATCCCCCTTCTTCAACGCTTTTTCTTTATTATATACAGTAATCCCTTGCTCCTCCAATCCTTTGATCAACTCAGAATTAGATTTAAAAGTTTTATTCGCTCCTGTTGGGGTTCTAAAAGCTTTCTTAAGTGTTCCTACAGTCTGCCCCCCATAAATAGGTGCCTTAGTAATAGCAGCATTTAGATTACCCCCTGCCTGTCCTGTATAAGGTCTTCTAATAGCCATCCTGTACGCTTTATTAGGGTCAACCCCTTGAACTTGTGTGATAGCTCTAAACACTGTCTCCACATCCTTGTTTTTAAGCCCTGTAGCTGCCCCCATAATTTTATTATATGACTTAGGACTTAAGTTGGCAAAATCTACGTGATCAACACCATCCAAAGCTTTATATAAAGTTTCTCTATTGCCATACTGGTCATTGATCAAACGTTGGTAGTTAATCTCCCCCATGACTTTTTTTCCAGTAGAGCTTAACTTCTTTCTGCTTTCTTTATTTAAAACTACATCAGCGGCATCTTCAAACTCTTTTACCGCTTTATCAATAAGTCTTTTATTTTGGAGAGGTACTCCATATTCAGAGTATAAAGCTTGAGAGCGTGGGGAGTATGCTTGCTGAACCATGTTTTTAGCAGCTCTAGCAGCCCCACCAGCCATAGCCAATGGTTGAGAATATCTTTTACCACCATAAAATCCCGGTAAATCGTTAGGAACATTGGCTAGAGCTTTCTCAGACATACTCGCGAGACCGCCTCTAATACCTCTAGCAGCCGCCGCTGGTGGTACAAAAGGGAGTAATCCTGTAAGAGCTAACCCTACATCAGTCCATGGAACTTCACCTGTGTCAGAGATTTGACCACCGATATTAACAGCATCAGCTACACCACCTACAATATCCCCAACAATAGGAATAGGAGAGACCCCTACGGCGATTTTGTCCAGTATGGACATATTATCCAATGCTCCCCCGATAAAATCTCCAGCGGTCTCAAACATACCTTTCTCAGCCATTAGAAACCCTCCAACATTTGAGTAACGTAGTCTTCTCCTAACCCAGCATCTAATGCTTCATCTACTACATCGTTAATGATCAACGTAGCAGCATCAAATACTTTCTCAGGGTTATTCCCTAACTTATCTAATTGTATCAGTTTGTTTACGTACTTAGGGTTTGTAGCGGCTCTAGCGAGGAACCTAGGGCCACCTAGGATAGCTGCGGCTGATATAGCAGCGGTAGTGCCCCCTACAACCCCTGTAGCCCCTAGAACAGCCGTTCCCACCAACGCCCCGTATTCCTTACTACGTTGAAACAATGTTGCCATACCAGACTCAGGTTTCCTAGAGGCTTCAGCCATTAGGTTTACCACCCTTTTATAAGAATCATAATTTGGACCTAAGATTGTTTTAACTTTTGCAGCGTGTGAGGCATCTGTAAGAGATTTCGCTTCTCTAGTAAATTTACTGATATCTAACGCCTCTCCACCAAGGGACCCTAATTGTTTTTCAACATAGGCTCGTCTAATAGCATCTTTAGCTTCTCCCGCTGACCGAAAAGGTAGTGTCTTAAGTTCACTTTTAGGTATCTTTCCATAGGCTGTATCAATAGAACGTAACATTGCCTGTATGTTTTCTGTTTTATCACCTACTGAAAACATGCTTCCCATTGACTGGTACGAACCTTTGTTTGCATTACGAACAAAAGTTGCATTTATATCAGGGAACATCTCTGTAATGTCTTTGCTAAACCCTCTTTGTAGGCTACGATAGTCCGCTCCTGCAACCTTATCAACCTTAGTAATTTCTGTACGAATACGAACTTTGACTCGTTTAGAAAGACTTGTTAACTCTCTGGCAGTATTAGGATCAAAAGAAGCTGATCCAAAAGTTGATACCTCGTTAATTTTTTTAGTTAAAGCCTTATCAAAATCAAGGAGGAAATTAGCAGGGGCTTTAGCCGTGTCTGTCATAAGACCTGTCAATTCTTTTATTACTGCCTGTGTTTTATCATTTAAGATTGAGTTGCCTAGCGCATCTACATTAGCTTTTTCAAAGTTAGATAAAGAACTTTTAAGAGGCTTTAGGTCAATAGCGTCTTTTGAAAGCTTTGCACTAATCTCTGTTAACTTCGAACCATACTGGTCGTTTAGAACTTTTCTACCTTGATTTAAACTATCGAAAATACCTTCACCTACGACACTATCAGAAAGGCTGCGACCAGAACCAATTAATGTAGATAACTCATTTTTCACTAAATCGTTTACAGCCGTATTGGTTGCTTCAAAAATATTTTTAGAGAAGATACCTGTTCGAGCTACATTCTCTTTCATGCTTTCCCATGAAGTAGATACTCCAGATTGAAAAGGCGTTAAACTTAACCCTTGCTCCTGTAGCATATCTTGGGATTGCATACGTGCTGTCTGTGTGCCGAAATCAGCGGCAGGTCCTTGAGCTAACTCTTTAACAAGGCTCTCAGGAGTAGCCCCTGACATGAATTTAGCCTTAAGTGCAGAATACACTGGTTTAGCTATTTTACCTAAACCTAAGGTAGCTACATCGAAACCAAGGGACATAGCTGCTTCTGACATAGCTTTTTCAAAGTTAGGATCGCGGCCCATTGCAGCATCTGAGGCTAAAACCCCACCCCCTGATCCTGCAGCGCCCCCTAGCATACTTCCAATTAACATACCCCCCGGCATAGGTGTTAAAAAACCTAGTAAAGCACCAACGGCAGCACCCCCAATACCTCCGGGTAACTCACCGTTCTCTTTAAGATAGTTTGTTACATCATCTACAGACATATCTTTAATAGAGTCATAGGCTTGTGAAAGAAAATCCATTACGCCACCAGAGTCGTCTGGAGTAGCAGCGGGAGCAGGAGCAGAAGTTCCTAAAAAAGTAGTATCAAACTCAGTTCGGTCCATGTCTGAATAATGTTTTGTGAACAATGCATCAGCCAGTTCTTGATCACTTAAATCATCATAGTCTGGATTATTTTGTCGAAACTGTTGTATATTCATTAACGTATGCCTAATGGATCAGGTTTATCATCATTTTGTTTGTTTAGAAGATAGTTATTATATTTAGCAAGACTAGCATTAGGATTAGCTGCAAAATAATCACCAGCGGCTGATTCGTTCTCGAATTTCTTCACAAAACGGGTGAGAATATCAATGTTAGCCGCAGTTGATTGAGCTGGTCCTGCTAGAGCAGCCCTTAGTTCCATAAGGTCTTTATCGGTAGGACGTGAGTCCATTAATGGTTTAAGCATTTGAACCAACATTAGTTGAGTCTGTGTACGAAACTGTGCTCTGTCCATAGATTCTACACCAAAGAAACGAGCACCATCTGCAAACGATGCAGTGGCCCCACCACCTTTAATTTTCTTAGCAAGTTCAAGTAATTGTTTAACCTTTGGTAGTGAGTTTTTAGCATCGATACCTGCTTTAAGATACTCTGTAGAAGTCTGTACTTGAATTTTACCTACTTCTTTTTCGTTAATAATAGAAGCGCCTGTAGGGTCATAAGGTTTACCTTGAGCATCGCCAGAAAGAAGCTCAAACTTTTGTTTTCCTTTACTGTCCATTGCAGATTGCCATAAGTTTCCTTGAGCATCTCGCATAACAGGACCTTCAAATTTCACATCAGCCGTTGCATTAAGTTTATTTTGTTCTTTTTGAAGTGCAGCATTTGCTTTTGTACGGTTTGTATCTACAGTAGCCATTGATTGAGCCATCTTGAGAAACTCTACAGCCTCAGGCACATACCCTCTAGCAATCAACTCACTAAAGCCTTGTTCCATTTCTTGCTCTGTAACAACACCGTCATCGGCTTTAAAACCTTCCATCATCTTGTTAATTTCACCACGATCTTTATCACGTTTACGTGCTGAAGCTAAACGAGGGTCTTCTTGTTGCATCCCTAGAAAATCAGGCACTTTAGATAATGTCTGTGAAGAGGAAGAACTACCTGCTCCACCAAGTCCTTCGAATGCTTTCCTAAGACCTACTCCTAGTTCTTGCATGGTTTGATTTCTTGCTTCGGAATTCCTCATAGCAAGACTTCCTCCAAAACTAGCACCACTGCTCGCAGCACCTTGCATAGCGGCTCTTAATTTAGCGTCTCTTTCTTGCTGCATTAAAAGTTGTGTTTGAGGAGCTGTCATGCCCCCAAATAATCCTTCAGCCATTATACCTTTTCCTTCTTTTTCTTAGGAGTAAATAATCCTTTAACCGCTTTTTCAAACGGTTGTGCTTTATCAGTTTTTGCATACTTACGGCCTTTAGCTGTATAAGGCACATGAGGGTTATGTGTATTACCTTGTGCTTTTCGGCGTAATGCAACTTGTTCTTTCATCGTCTTAAGTTCACCATCAGATAACATAAAGTTTGAATTTGGATTAGATTCTTCCCTAATCATATCAAAAAATTCAATCCCATAGTAATCTACAGCATCTCTTGGAATAATATATTCGCCTTCTTGTGCCATAATAGGTGTACCATTACGATATGTTTTTGTATCACCATCAGCTACTAAACCACCATGATGCCATGCGTTTGCACCCCCATCTCCATCACCGGGTGAATCGGCGCCGGGTGAGCCACCGGGGTCATCTGGATCAGCTTCAGGAGTATCTGTACTAGGTTGCCCTTCTACTCCTTCCTCTCCAGTTTCACCTATATTACCACCAAGACCGGACGTATCTCCGGGTGTTCCGCTCCCCGGTGCACCCATGCCGCTATCATCATCATCATCAGGGTTTGTGGCAGCTTCAGAAGGTTCTCCAATTCCAGTAGGATTATCACCTCCCGCTGTATCATCATCGTCCCCTGCTGTATCTATGTCTGCAGCATGACCTATTTGTTGGTTTTGTATGCTTAGAAACGCTTGTTGATTAAAGGGAAGCATATAGTTTATAAAATGTTCAACAGGGTTATACGGGTAATTTTCTGTTGCGTTGATTGATGCATTTATAGTATTTGCTATACCAAAGATACCACTTAGAGCTAGTCCCGGAATACCTGTAATTTCCGAAACAACACCAATGCCAAGGGCGGCTGCAGCACTTTCGGCAGCTTCACTCCCAATCCCTGTACCTGTAGTGCCACCAGAAGGACCTGCAGAACCACCAGAAGGACCTGAAGGGCCACCAGAAGGACCGGGGCCAGCGCCCGGATCATCAGAATCATCAGGCCCATCATATTCTGTATAGTCACGGACTGGGACTTGGGCAGCTTGTACAAAAGAAGTTGCTTGTTGAGGTGTCATGGCACCAGTTTCAACTTGAGTTGTTAACCATTGTTGTAACCAATCTGGCGTTGTGAGACCAAACATACCTTCATTTTCTTGTTCAATAGAACTTTTCTCGGTTGCTAACAGCCACTCCTCTAACCAAGGAGGAACATCAGACCCCATTAAGCCTTGTATTGCCATTACTTAAACAAACCTCTTAGTGCAGTATACATATTATCTGAAGAGTTTCCTTGGTTTATGTCATTAAGGTTTTTAATACCTTCAGCACGAGATTCAAGACCAGTTGCGGCTGCATTTCCAAGAGTACCACCAATGCCCAGACCGAGCTTTCCTTGCTGCAAAGGAACATCCAACAAGCCTACTGCCTGTCCCATATCTCCAGACTCTCTGCCTAACAAAGTATCAATCAAACCTTGTGCCTGACTAAACCCTGCTGTTCGTCTTTGTTGCTGATTTCTACCGATAGCCTCTTCCAACATTTGTTGTTGATTTTGACCACCTGTGGCACCTAAACGCCCTTGGTTTAAAAGACGTGTCTCTAACTCTGTCCTCAGGCGTTGTTCATCAGGCTCGTAATACTGTTGCTGTTGTTGATAGAATTGCTCACCAGCCATAAAAGGATCAAGATTGGCATACTGTCCTGCCTGACCTCCAAACATTCCTGAACGAGAGAGTAATCCTGAGTATACATTAGATAACTCAGGTGACAATAACAAAGATGACGTTTGAGTATCTGGATTAAAACCAGCCGTACCACCTAAAGAACCTACGTTCCATGGAGTAGCGGCAGCTTGCGCTGCGGCGGCATTTTGGTTTAGTTGGTCTATTTGTGCTTGAGCAGTTTGCTGTTGTGACTGAGCAGTCTCTTGCTGACCTAAATAAGAAAGACCTGCTTTAGCGACCGTAGGAGCTGCCTTTATACCAAAATCTATTAAACTGTCTAACCAACCTGCCATTATTTAATTCCTTTATTGAGCATAATACATTTTACCTTATTTTACCTTGTTTTGTCAATAGCATAGTGTTAACTAAGCTTGAATAGTTACCATTAACTTCGGTTATCATCTTAAGACGTATAGTTTTTCCTGTTCGCCCTAAAGCTACTTTATATTCTTTAGGTCCAACCGAAGAGGCATATTTAGCAACACCAAAAAGAGACGCAAGTTTACCATATAAATACGGAGTTGCTGTAGTACTTAAAGTAAATGTTTTAGTGTAAGGGGTTCCAATATCAAAATCTTTATACACAAAAACTTCACTTGTTGCACCTCGACCACCAATAATAGTGAATATTCCTGATTTGACAATTTTAGCAATAGAGGGGCTATTTAAATCTAACCAAGATGTTTGAAACGTATAAGCATAGTTAGAATAAGTGTAACTCCAACAAATTGCACCATCCCATGTATTTCCCGCCGCTTCACAAACAGTCTGGTTACCATAGGTAGAGGTAGAGTTACTAATGCTTACATCATAGTAATTAGCGTACTCAGCAACAGAGTCTGATGATCCCATATACAGCTTACCATCAATAGTGCCTAAACCACACAAAGGTGCTGAAAGAAAGGACCAAGTTGTAATGCGAGGCAGTCCTGATCCACCTTTAATAGTAAGATCAAAGCAGAAAGCCTTATCATCATCAGGTACAAAGAGAAGAAGTAATCCTTCCTCTTGATAGTAAGTTAACTTAATGTTATCAACAGAGCTTGTAGAAAGTAACCTACTTAGATCATTTCGGACTGTCAATGTTAAATCTTGTAAAGGGGCTTTACCGTCAGTATCTGTGGTACGTTTAAATGCTAATAAACCTTCGTAACTTAGAAAAACAAGATCAGTACCTACATATGCAATATTGTCTCTACCAGCTAATCCTGTACCTCGAATTACTTCCTCAAGCTCCATTGTCTCAGGATTATCAGCACCCTTGTAGATAATAATGTTTTCTTTACCAAAGATAATTAAACGGTTCATTAAAGCTGCTAAACCAACAATCTCATCACTACCCCAGACAGTCTTTAGATCAACAACTCCAGCGGCACCATGTTGTAATTTTTCACCTATCAGATTATCTGAATAATAAATAACTCCGGGTGCTTCTGTAATGCCCCCATACCATATACGTCCAAAGTTTCCTAGGGCACATGAGGGATCAAAGGTAGTTACGCCTGAAGGAGCTACGTAGGCTCCTAGATCGTCTATATCATACCAGTTTGTACCATCATAGTTAATAACCTTATGACCACTTTGGACTCCCCAAAATTCATTATTAAAGTTAATAAACTGCCAGTTAGAATCAGAGATAGTCTGAGGAGTACCTGAGAAAGATTGTGCGGTAAGGCTATTTGGAGTTGTGGTAGTATCTAGTTTGTAAACAGCATTTCCTGAGGCAGCGTAATACTCACGAGTACGGTCCTCTTTAATAAACGCTCCTAAAGATTTAACAGGAGAAGCTACAGTCTTTGATATTTGTTGAATACCTTTACGAGATGCAATACGTCCTTGATAATCAAAGACAACATTATCTGCAACTGTTAAAAACTCTGGTCCCAAAGTACTGTCTTGAGCCTGAGTATTTAAACCGGCATTTCCAAGTCCACTAAGGACAATAGGGGCAAACTGTTTAACTGGCATACCAAGTCGTTTCATTTACAGTTCTGTTTTGATCTTGTACAATAGCATCAGACAATGCATCTTGAAAACGCAACCCTGCACTACTTGCATTTAAACCACCATCCTCACCTCGTTCAGCAATAGCTAATGCGTAGGCCCCTAACACTACTATATGTTCAGGGCATTTTAAAGTTGATGCTGCAGTGCCTAAATCATCTTGTGGCTGTACCGCATGAACCCTGATGTTATAAGCTGCATCAGGTGTGGGCCAGAAAGAAATCTCATTATTTTTCAATCTAAAATAAGAGGGGTTTCCACTTTGTGTAGTACCTACATATGTGTACCTATAAAACAACTCATCAGACATTTGACTCAACACTGCATCGTTAGTATCATCAATCACTTGAAGGATACGAGAACGGTCATTAAGGTTTGAAAGGGTATAAGAAGCTGTTCCATTGCTAGTCGCTACAGTTTCAATAGTACGCAATACTCCCCAACCCCACGAGTCTTCAACTAACTGTTTGCTTTCGTTAACAAACTCTGAGATTAATTTCTGATAGTCATCAACATCGTCAGAATCTAAAACATCCCCTGTCCAATCTGATGTAATAGTATCTTCCCTTAATCGGGTTAATACCTTATTAATAATTTGACGAAAAGCCATCTTTATTTTTTCCCATCGACAAAAGTTTTAGCGCCTTTAATTATACCTTTGACACCAAAAGAAGCACCAAATGCAATTAGCAATAACGTCCAGTATTGTTCTGGCACTTCATGCTGAAGTATAACAAACGCCTCTCCAATACGTTGCACCATCTCTGTGTTATTAAATACAGCGGCTAGAAACATAGCTACAAAAGGAGCAGTAACAATGATAGTAAGGTACTCATCTTTCCAACTATCGTTACTGTTTTGTGCTTGTATCTCATCCCACTTTTGATCACCTTTAATTACAGCTAATTCTTGCTCATGTTTAGCTTTAGATTTTTCAGATTTATTTGTAAAATATTGCTTTCCAATATCAAACACACCGCCTAAAATTGGTCCTAATAAGGGTAACATTATTTAATCTCCCAATGAGGTAAATCCCATTTCCACATATCATAGCCCCAGTGTAAATTAGAAACCCCTACGGTTCTACAAGCCTCTTTAACAACGTCAGACAACTCTTGAAACCTTTGTAGGTTTTCCCAGTCTACAGGATAAGGGACAATATCCACGGCTAACGAAGGGTATTTATTGTGTTTAGAATTAGGGAATTTAACTTTACTAGCTCCTGATTCAAAGTACTCTTGTTGTTTATCTTCTCCACGATGACCTTCTAATACTGAGAAATCATAGTGTTTAATAGCTTCATGCATTACCCATTGTATTTTAGGGTCACAAGTTTCTAAGCGCTCTAAACTTCTTTTTCCAAAATCAGGCATCTTACTTTTTTTTCTTTTTCGGTTTAGTGTGTGTTAGATTTTTACTAGATGCTGTGTGCTTAACTCCGGTCATTAATTTTCCGTTAGTTTTATGTGTTGCACCTGTAAAAAGTTTACCATTAGGTAAATAATGAGGTTTATTTTTTGCCATTTTTACCCTCTTTCTTTTTCTTAGGAAAACCCTTTTTCATGTTTGAGTAAGCTTTAGAGCTAACAGTGCTTTTTGCTTTAGATCTGGAAATCCCTAATTTTTTACGTCTATTCATGTTAGCGTATAATCCCGGTTTACTTACCATTTTTTACAACTCCAGTAACGGGCCGATAGTTTACTAGGGGGACTTGTGTCACACTTGTGACGCGCTCTGAAACTCTTACGTCTAGCTGGTTGTTCTTTTTTAATAGTCATATTTGGATCACCAAACCTTACCAACTTAATGTCATCTTTTTGTTTTGCTAGGACAGCGAACTTTTTATTTTTACCCGGAGTACGTTTAGGTTTATTGTACCCTGAAAAAGTTTCACCTCTGTATTTAATAGCCATAAGTTTTAGCTGGTTTTTTCTTCGACATAGGTTTCTTTTTGACCCCTTTAGTAGAAGCCTTTGATTTTGGTTTATTTTTGTACATTTTTGATACCTTTCCACTCTTTAACTATAACATATAAACGACTCAATACGACTATTAGCGTTGTCACAGTAATGCCAAACTGAATGTATTGTTCAAACATATGTAACCACCATGGCATAGTAACTACAGGAGTTGCTACGGCAGCGTCTATTAGTAACTTCTCTGTCATGCTTGTAGGTACCTTCTCCATAATCTTAACAATCACCCCCTGTACATCTATTCATCCAGACAACAGCACCTGCAATACTTACCGACGCGAGGATAGCTATCAGCTTACCAGCCTCAATGATGCACCT
>TARA_R110000851_G_scaffold282123_1_pt1 | contig 11194 bp, 5 predicted proteins | sample TARA_R110000851 | Tara Oceans TARA_R110000851 (sample SAMEA4397627) | marine metagenome | biome: Polar Biome; feature: [DCM] deep chlorophyll maximum layer (ENVO:01000326); material: water (ENVO:00002006), including particulate matter (ENVO:01000060) such as... | depth 17 m | reverse complement strand
ACCGAACTACAAGAGTATGAATACCAAGGTGGTGGGGGGGTGCCAGATTTGAACGCACCTGTTCAGGGTGAAAATACAAACCCAACGCTAGACGGCTCTATTGAAGACAATGCTGCCCAAGATGCAGCCTATGAGCATTGGGGTAACTCTAACATCTCGCAGTTGAGTCCATCAAGTTGGGATGAGTTCTGGGCTGGTGCCCAGGGGGCATTTAATGATCCAGCCAATGTAAATGTCCCTATGACACCTGATGAGATAGAAGCAAAAGAAGCTGGAATGCAATCAGCAGTTGAGGGTAAGTATAGACCTGAAGTTGAAAGCAATATGCAGAGCATAGATCAGATCATAGCAATGGACACACCTGGGTTAGATCCAGACAAAAAACAAGAATCTATAGATCTAATCGGTGAAAAGTATGCAAGCCAACTGCAAGCAGCATTATCGGGCCTAGACCGCCAAATGGCAATGATGGGCACATTTAACTCTGGAAGCCACTCCTTTGCATTCAATAACACCGTCTCCTCGGGCCTTGCAGCGATGGCCGATGAGATTAACGAAATTAACAAAATGGACCTTGAGCAAGTAGAAAAAGACTACGAAGAGACAATCATAACTCTTGGCAATATGAACGAGCAGTTTATGAAAATGGATGCAGCCGACGCTGATGCAAAGCAAGCAATTACTGATGCGGCATCAGCCCTCTCAGAGGATGCAGGAGAGCTTGCTATAGCCATCATTAACAATGCAGTAGATAATATACCGGACCCACAAAAGTCGGATATAATCAATTTGGCATTTAAGGCTACTGGAAAGATGCTTGAAGATATCGCAAATGGTGTAGATCCAGATAAAGCACTTCAGACTTATCTCAACGAACTTAATTCTATTTCAGGTGAACCTATAATCGAATAATGTCACACAAAAAGAGGACAATATGGTCAAGTTATATGACCCTCAAGCACTCCAGCCAATTTATCAAAAGCAACACCAGGCGCGAGTGCAGAAACATAAAGAAGCCATGGACACTGCTCCAAGGAAGTTCTTATCTGCACTTAGCGAAGGAGCTGGGAATCAATTTGCAGTTGCTATGGGAAAGCTTGCTACAGATGCAACCCGGTTTGAGTTCTTTGGTGGCAAAGAAGACCTTGATCTGAAGCTTGAAAAAGGCGTCAGAGAGCAACAGAAAGGTCGTAGAGATCAAAAGACATTTGACGTTATACAGCCTCGTGAAAGAAAACAGAAACTTGCTGACAAAGAAATTAACGATCTTAGAAGGATGCAGCCTGAATCTATGTCTCCTGATCAACTAAAACGAGCATATAAAAACAAGGCGCAGAACATACTAAATATTGAAGACCCCAAAATTAGGGACCGTGCATTGAATGACCTTATGTCAATGTCTGCCCAGCATGAAGGAATGGCAGGGTACCTCCAAAGCATTGCTAAAACCAAATACGGATACAGCATGACCAAGAACCCCGATGGGACTTACACTGTTAAAACTAGCAGCCCTCCAAGGTCAGTCCCAATGTCAGCCGCTGAAAAGAAAAGACTTCTTAATACAGCAAATAGATTGGGGGCAGAGCTTCTTGAGATGATCGAATCGGGGGCTACACCGGAAGCTATAGCAGCACAGCGGAAAAAGTTTGAAGGTGCTAACAGGATAGCTCTGCGAAAAACCGGAGATAATGTCAAATACGACACAGAAGGAAATCCCCTGCCAAACCAGCAGAATATGGGCGGGTCGGCACCCAGAGCGCAAACAGTAAGGAAAACTAAAGAAAGCCGCAAGCAGCAAGAGTCGCGTGTGTTTGCCGATGCCGGTAGAATAATCACCGTCGAGGGAATGGGAGACACAGATACTGTTGAGAGCAGATTCGATAAAGTTTCTGGGTATAAAGATTTAAGTCCTGCTCTTAAGGCTCAAGTAGCAAATGCTGTTAAAACTGGTAGTTATGTAGCAGTGACAGATCCTCTTGCCGTCGAAGCAGTTACTAAATATGCGTACAAATACCACAAGGATGCCATCAACAGTAAGTTTAGCCAAACGTCTGAATCTCAGGAGGTTTCTTACGACATTAACCAATTAAAGTTGAGTGGCTATGACTTGTCAGCGCTTGGCGATGGTATTACCCGTGCGGCTATTAATCGTATACTTGCTATGACGGGTGGGTCTGAAGCGTTTAATACAAAAGTAGCTGATCAGAGGATGCAACGTTACATTTTAACGGGGGTTAAGTAAAATGCCTGTAGATGACGAATCATGGCTGAATCTTCTCCCTGATTCGGAAGGCGGGCCTCTCACTCCTCTGGGCACGGATGATGACGAATCATGGCGGGATCTTCTTCCTGACGATGAGGGTCCACCCCCTGTCGAGGATCTACCTAGCCTTGCTTCTGAAGCAATAAACCTACCAAACCCTGCAACACTTTCCCTGGCAAATGACGATATTGGTGCATGGGAAGAGATGGAACCAGACCCAATAGTAGAGCCAGAAGAAAAGCGATTTAGGGCGTATAGCGGCTTTGAAGACATGCCTACTAGGCAGAAGCGCATTGACCCACCAGAGGCTCCTGTAGCCACCACTCCGGTGGGAGTTTCATCGGAAGAAGCTCCTATGTCTTCTCCAGACTTCGATCAGGAATTAGACAACCGCAGGGAGTTTACCACAATTGGGGATGAAGATGTACCATTGGTCCCAGAGGACACGCTGGGCACAAACCCCACAAGAAATACTCTTCTGTCCTTACTCGAATCGGGCACTCTTCCTCCAGCTATGGAAGATTCTGTAGTTAGGAAATACGTTGCACACGCTGTTGCAGAATCACTGGGTCTGCGTGGGGAAAGGCCCAATGATTCTCGTTTTGCAGAAGAGGGACGCTCCTCTGCTGTCGGATATGGCAAAGCAAGTACGACCTATAATTACGTGGAAGACCCCTCTTACTCTTTCTCAAAAACAGGACGGGTAAGAGTTCCTGAGTCATATGAAGGTGGAGATCGTCGGGTAGATGTTTCTTCAGATATAAAGAATCCCTATACATGGAACAAATCAAGAGAAGATAAGATCTCTGATTTTGTTCGGATGGCTGCTACGGATACAGCGGGTTTCGAGTATGAAGACTTTAGCAAATCCTCAGAGGACTACCGAGAGACAATTATACATGAAGAGTTGATGGGTCTTTCTCCTGAGATTCGCAAGAAAGTATTAGATCAAGTGCCTAAATACGTAAAGACTACGGAGGGTTGGGGCGCAGAAGATCTACTATATGTCACAGATGACGTTGATAACTGGGTTGTTTCAAACCTTGGAGATTTAAGTGCGTTTGCTATGGCCATACCCTCCGTTGGTTTGGGTCTGGGTATTTCCGCATGGGAAGGGGAACAAACGTCTCTCCCTGGTGAACCCACCACTCCATCTTGGAGGCAGCAGGAGAGTAAACTTGAGGCTGAACTTGTTCGCGAAAGCCTCAGCTTTGAGGATGACGCAAGCAGCCCATATAAACCCCTACAGATGTCCAATCAACTAGAAGAGAATCAAAATGCCTTTGCAATGCTCGGTTGGAGCAGTGCCGGGAATTTGTCCATCCGAGGACCGTTGGCTGGTGATTCTCAAATTACACCTGATTTTGGCATTCCCGTTCCCTTGTTTCAATCATCAGATATCATAAAAACTCTTTTGCCAGAGAATATGGATAATCTTACGGACGCGCTTACAGACCATGTTCAGCGAAAGTTGAAAGTCAGAACTCATGTCGCTGGAAAAGCAGGTGAGATGTACACTTATGACATCAATCCCGAGCAAGTTTCCGGCTTCGGAGATCCAATGCACATACAAGCGCCGATTCAAGATGATCCAATGATGTTTGGAGAAGGCAGAACTGCCCCCTATGTTGATACTTATCCCGATGCAGATGATCCAGAAGTACAGAGAATAGTAGAAGAAATCACTTACTCATTTTTAACAGACGGTGACCCGGAAGAGTTTCTAGGAACGAAGTACGGGAAGTATGCCAAAGACTTTCCATTTTCAAGATATTGGGCACAACAAACAACCAATGAAGATGGAACTCAATCCGGTGGAACGCTAGGTGATAAGATCCAAACTCGTGTGAATTTGGCTGTGGAATACCTGGACTCTAGAGATGCCAGAAGATTGGCCAAACAGGAAGGAGCGGCCATAGGATATAGCAGTTCTGATTTTAGTAAAAATGAGACTATAAACGAGGCTTATGGGGTTCCACAAAAGGATGTCGGACTGGCAGAATATCTGGAAATTATTGGCAATCTAGATATAAAAATAGATCCAAAGAATCCACAGATTGTATCAAAAGAGAACCTCAAAAGAGCCGTTGATATCATGTCTGTCCGAATGAACAGAGCTGCTATACGTGAGATGGCACTAAGCGGACAACTTGGAATAGAGTTTGAAGCAAGGGGTGAAAGCGAAGAGGATCGCAGTCGCATTGCCGATGTCGCTGCTTATTACCCCACAATAGGTTACTTGGCAAAAAGCCCGAAATTCAAAAGTATGTTTACCAGTTACGTGGGTGAGCTTGGTAACTCCATAACCAATATACCTCACGACATGTATATATCCCTTGGGGCTGTTATTAAACCTGTGCGTGACTTCATGTCTCCAGAGGACCGTGAGGCAGCGGATAGAAAGTGGAAGCACCACAAGTTGTTTGCACTGGTAGATGTTGCTGGAATCTCTGCAATGAGTGGGTCTGTTGCTAAACTTAGTGTCAATCTAGCATCCACTGTTCCGGCCGCCGTTAAAGCAATGCCGGCTGTTGGTAAGGCTATAACCTCAAGAGCCCCATTGCCACAACCGTTGCCCAGAAATCACATGGGTGAAGCAATTAACCATTTCAAATCTGGCAACAAAGAACTTGGCATGGTTAGTCTTGAACAGGCATTTGATGAGAGTGCATTTTTAAAGAGCATGGAACGAAAAGGTGAAGAGTTAAGAGACGCTCTAGACCCAGTGGTAGAGACTTACCAGTCATTTAAGCAGGATTATAAAAATTACTCTACACCAGCTGATGCAGTGAAAGAGAAGATACAGAACCCGAAAGTGTATAATCGGGCTGAGGAGGTTTCCTTAGATCTAAGCAAGGCTGAATCTACCATCGTTTCTCTTGAAAACGACGCAAGACTTTTGATGGAAGAGGCCAAAACAGTTAGAGGAAAGGGAGACGATGTACAGGCTGATAAGTTAGAGCGCATAGCAAAAGCCAAGGAGTCATTGGCTGAGACGAATAGAGATGCTTATACAAACAAGGTTGAAGGGGCTGAAGTTATCGAATTAGACCCACTAAATCGCAATGCCTTCTCAATGGCTGACGAAGTAGAGGGCAAAGTAGGTACAACAGAAGACCTGTTTATAAAGCAAATGGATGCAGATGATGTTCTAGCAGCAAAAGATGCCGAGTATGGTAATTCAAGGTGGGGCACATCTAAGTCCGGTGGTGCCAAAAGATTAAAGCATGAATTAAAAGAAAGAGGGATTGCTAAAAATATAAGTGCAGAGAACAAGGCTAATAGACTGGCAAGAGATGGTGTGGATGATATCTATATTTTTAGAAACCTTCTCCCTGGTGCTTCAAACAAAAAAATTGCAGAGTATGCTGCAATTGGCCGGGAAAATAAGATCAGCAAAGGTAGGTCTGTTAGAGCAGAAGCTCTCAAGACGATTGCCGAGGAAACAAATAGAACTGTAGCCGAAGTAATAGAAAACATCGATAACATTGCCATTGCTGATTTTGTTTCCAGGTATGACTCTCAGCCATACACATATGCGGCTATGGGGTTGAACGACGAATACATTAAGTTTTTTTCAGAGAAGGGTGAATCTGCTACTAAAAGCGGCCTATATGTTCAATCAAAGCCGAAAGGCTCTAGTCCCATTGAATCGGGATCTGGTGAAATAGTTGGCATTGTTACAAAAGGACGTAAATACGAGGTATCTCCAACTCCAACCGGTGAAGCACCTAGGGCGAGTAAGCATACAGGTATGGGCCAATTGGTTGCTGATAATCTTTTTGGAGAAAGGGCTGCTAGGGTCGCAAGGGCAACTATAGATCCAAACAAAAGGACAAGTGGCGCTGTTATCCGCAAAGCCACCTATGCAGTTGCCGAGTTTATGTACAGACCATTTGCGTTTGCTAATATACCTAGTTGGTATCAGGATCTTCTTGTCCTTGGTCTTGATAACTTATACGCAAAGAACCTCACAAACATACGCGGGGTAAGGGAAACATTCCTAAATTTTTTGATAACCCCGAAGAGAAGAATAGGTACAGATCTATACGCTGAGATTGCCGGTCAAGAGGGCAAGGCCGGTATAGCAGCGGTAGATATCGATGCCATCGTTAGTGAACTCCCCAAAGAGGGAGGGTCTTATGCCCCCACCCAGGCTAGGGCCGAAAAGGTTCTAGCAGCGGCAGAGATATTAGATGACACCGTGGACGCTGCTCATTTAGAAGGGGCTGGTTACGCCAAAATACAAGCCGATGATCTGTCGGTGACACTGCAAGCAATACATGAAAATGCAAATGTAGAGGTGATTGATGCAGCGACTGGAAAGAGATACAAACCGTCAGAAGTCATAGAACTTCAAATTGATATTAAAAAGAAGCTTGAGATAGAGCTTTCAGATCTAAAGAAGCAAGCTCCCGATGAGGTTGTATCTTCAAGAATTGCAGATATAGAGCAACGTCTTTCTACTGGGGATGTAAATGTTAATGTTAATGATGTTTATCCAAACTTAAAAGAATTAGATGCTTCCTTGGATACTAAGGTCAGAGAGCGTGCTGATGCTTTTGCTAAAGACCCTTTAGATCCTATTTTGGCCACTATGGACAGTGAGATTGATTCCCTTCGTAAAACCAAGGCCAAGATGTCTGTTACGGATAAGGAGGCTCTTGAGGGGGTCGGTCCTCTAAGGTACAAGAACGTAAAGCCTTGGAAGGATATGGATGACTTTGAAAGAACACTCCTTATTGCTGCCAATGAGTATGTTAAGCCAGTCCAACAGTTAATATTTGATGACGTTGCACAGTTAATTATGGCTGATGAAGTAACTTCCCTGCTGTACTATGATGATTCTTTGCCTAAATCAATCGTTCTTCAAAGGGAAGGCAATGATTGGGTTATTGCCAAAATATTTAAAAGCGATGAAAATGGAGCAACTGCTGCCGCATCGTTTAAAAAATCCTTAGATGCCAAGAAAAATAAAGCTGAAGGTCCACAAGTCATAGTCCATTCTGATCAAGCACTAGATATGAAGATTCCTGGTGCCGACGGAGTAACCCAACGCACGGTTCAAGACGTATCTGGAGCAAAGCCAGATGGGCTTCCTGAGAGAGTAGACACAAGGATTGTTTCTGAATCTAACTTGAGATCTGAGATGATGAATGTCGAAGGTAGGGGTAAAGATTTAAAGGTTGGAAAGCTTGTTAAATTCCAAGGAAACACTGTAATCCCTCAGTTAGCTCACTACCTCAGTCTATATGTAGATGGGGCTGCTGTTGCTACGAAGACTGTGAAGCTCCTACAGAGAATCAAAGAAACGAAAAATCCTCTCCTTGTTCAAGAGATGGTAGATTCTTACATAATGAAAATGCTTAGTGGTCACCGTCGTGGTGCAGAGTTTCTAGAACTCCACGGCAGTAACCCCAAGGCTGCTTTGAGCGCCCTTATGGAGATGGGACCAGGGGAACAGGTATCAGCATTCGGAAGGGAGCTTACCCAAAATGAGCGCTTTTACGGAAAGCAAGCTTTCGGCAATCTCATGACTCCGGCAGAGTTGTATGAGTTAAGTGCAAACTATAAATATAGGGCGATAGAAACCCACCTTGAACTACGACAAAACATACAGGCCGCTGCTTTTCAAAAACACTTGAGAGACAATAAGTATCTGATCACAAAGGATGAGTTTGACCTCCTCCCATCAAAAGAAAAAGGATTTTACGAAGCCTCCTCAGAAACTAAAGCATGGCAAGACATGTTTACTGCTGGCATTAGCAGGGCATTTGCCTTGTCAAAGGCTCCACAGACATTCGGATCAAAGTTCCAAAACCTACACATCCACCGTGGGGTTGCTGAACACTATGCTCGACAACAGGGGCTACAGATAGCCCAGAGTAGAGTTATTAACCAAGCGTTTTCTAGTTGGAAACTTGGTGCTGTGGTTAACCCATTTACTGGAACCATGGCTAGAAATATCATCGGGATGATTGCCTTTCAAGGCTGGGCAATGGGACCGATACCTTTCGATGGCTCAAGGGTTGCCGCTGCTAGGAAGGGAATTAGGCAGATTAGAGAGGGTAAGGTTCCTTCAGATCCTCGCATTAGGGAATTGTGGAGAGAGGGCCTAATGGAGGGTGGAATCAAAGAGGACTTCGGTGATATCGGCTTCCAGAAGGCTGAAACCTTCCTGAATGACCTCCTAGAATATGTTGGTGATACTGGAAAGCTCATAGGCGATGTAAGGAACGCAAAGAGCGAGAAAGCTATAACTAAACTCGCTGAGAAGCTTCTTGCCGGGACTTTGGAGAGCAGAATAAGCACATTTGCTGATGACATGAAGATTACTCAAGACCCAAAAGCACGTCAGGTTCCTGTTACCCGCGCCAAAGGAATGGGACCCGCAGTAAAAGGGGCTACAATGGAAGGGTATACTCGTCTTAAGAACTTCTACGGAAGCATAGATGAGGTTGGCCGTATAGCGTATGGTCTTCAGCTCATGGATAGACTAAAGATAAGTGCCAGGAAGGCTGCTACATATTCAAGAGAAACAATGTTTGACTACGGAGATATCTCTACAGCAATGAACTACCTTCGGTACAGTGCGGCTGGTTTCGGTGTTCCATTCATTGGGTACTCTGCTAATGCGAACACGGCACTGGCTCACATGTTGACCCAGAAGCCGATTACCAGTCTTATGATGGCGCAGCTTATGCAGGTCCATAATGAGGCCACAGCGCAGACTTTGAAACTAGGTGTAAGCTTGGAGGCTATGAGGTCTGCTATGGGAGATCAGGGATTAGTTCCTCTCCCATCATGGCAACTGGAGAAGTCAAAACCTGGAGAGTGGTATGGGCAGGACCGAGATAATGAATTGGTCACAATAGGACCAAGTTCTATAGGATCTAGTAATTTCAATCAATGGTGGGTTGGTGGTGACGTGGGTAGCGAGATGATGGAAAACACCCCAAGCAACCTCGATGACTTTACCCTCGAGGACGTTAAAAATACGGCCATTTCTCTTTTCTCTTCATTGGCTGGACCATTCCCAGACTTGGTAAGCCCACCTGAAGTAGCAGCAACGTCACAACGAAAGCTAAGGAATGAAGAAAATAGGCAAATTGTTGAGGAAATGGAGATGAATCTTTCCCAACTAGATGATTATAACAAGGAAGACTTTAAGAAGGCTGTGGACGAGCTGTTGGAAGATGAAAAAAGCTTACTCACAGATGAGAAGCCATTTGCTGTCTTTTTGGCAAGAAACTTACCATTCATTCATGGATTCATCAAAGGTGCGGATAAAATGAGTTCTACCTGGGGTGGGCCAACTCCACTTGAAAGTGAGTCATATAGGGGAGATAGATTGTCCCTTATTGGAATCCCTGTAGCACCAGTTGATATGAGGAAACTAGATAAAGCCCTCGGACTGCCAAAGAGTATGACTTCAAGATTAAATGCAAGACTAGATGGGCTTAACTTGATAAAAGCGACCATTCAGTTAGTTAAGAACGAAAGTGGAAAAAACCTTCTTGATTACGACCCTATTTTAAAGCTTTATGCTGAGAAAATAGACCTTACTCAGGCAACTATTGATGCGATTAAAGCGGAAAATGCAAGAGTCTCAGGTGTTAGAGATGATCAGACAGATACCACTCTTAGGCTGTTGGAGTCGGCTCTTAAGGCTCTGAGGGCCGAGGGAAGAATCACGGACAAGGAATACTATAGATCTAAATTACAAGATGCTTTGAGATAAAACTATTGAGTAAATCAATGAACATGAAGTATGTTCAAACAAAGGAGAAAATTATGCCAGATTACAATAAAGACTACTCTCTACCCAAGTATTCACATACAGGTGGTGGAGATATTCCTAGCTTTCCCTCTTCCTCAAAGGCAACGAGTGATAAGAATATCACCGGAGCTAAGAAGTCTTCTAAGAAGAAGGCCCCTAAGTCCAAGAAAAGCTCTCCCAAGGGCGGAGACATGGAGTACTAAAGATGGCTTCTAATATTAGAGTACTTGTTTCTAACCTGGGCGATGGAAATTGGGGGGTTGGCGCAAATACAGATAACCAACTAAACAATGTCAATGCCACATTGTACTTTCCCCCTGGTACCGCAGGTGCCGAGCCTACAGCCGCGCAACGATTTGGTGGGTCGGTTGATTATATTGGCTGGTCGTCTAAGACGAATTGGATGGTTCAGGCTGAAAACATCCACGCTGCGAATGCGGGTAGGGTTCAGGTTATTGGTCATCGGCCAAGTGGGGTTTCAGAGGAGCTAGTTGCTGCCACTGCCCTTGCTGCTGGAGTTTCCTTAACTCAGGGTGGTCTTGGCGGTGAAGAGATCTACGGCCCTTTCACCCACTTTAGCTTTGTTACTACAGTAAACACAGGAACCATGGACTGTTATGTCACCGCATGGAACTACGGCGATATCTTAGACGCAGGAGCATAATCATGGGTGTTATGGGACAGAAGAATAGATCTGTTAAGTTAGTTGTAGATGGCATGGATGAACTCGACGTTCGTCTAGATGAACTCGAATCCAAGTTCGATGACATGCTTACTCTTATTGCTGCGCTCTCTGCTCAGATTGTAGCACTTAAGACAAAAGACAAAGTTCCTGCCAAGAAAGCCTCTACAAAAAAGAAGTAAACCATGTCATTCATTAGATGGATCAAAGCAATCTACGAATTTCTATATCGTAGAAAGAATAAAAACATGCCTAAATTTGTATTAACCGTATGGAAGAAAGAGCTGCTCAATCCAGAGTGGACTTCTAATATTGAGGGATTCGATGTTGTATCAGTTAAAGTTGCCGATGGCGTCAAGGAATACCACAAGGAAGAAGCCGCTGAGGTTATCGAGGCTGCTAGCTCGGCAGGAAAAGAAGTCCATGGTTGGGGCTTCCACTACTCGACGAGTGAGGACTATGCCAGGAA
>TARA_R110000851_G_scaffold10932_4_pt1 | contig 11207 bp, 13 predicted proteins | sample TARA_R110000851 | Tara Oceans TARA_R110000851 (sample SAMEA4397627) | marine metagenome | biome: Polar Biome; feature: [DCM] deep chlorophyll maximum layer (ENVO:01000326); material: water (ENVO:00002006), including particulate matter (ENVO:01000060) such as... | depth 17 m | reverse complement strand
GGCTGTTACGTTGGCAACGTCCGTAACGTCTGCGCCAGCTTCAACACCATCTAGCTTAGTGTGGTCTGCATCGGTAAAAACATTACTATCATTGGCAGCTTCAACGGCTGCGCGTATCTCTGCGTTGGTTTGATCTGCGGTTGCGCCAGCTTCAATACCATCTAGCTTGGAGCCATCAACAGCCACAGCACGACCGTCTATAGTACTCGTAGTTGTTATGGGGCCGGTCATAGCGCCACCAGCCTTAGGTAGTTTTGTACCTATGCTGGTACTTACTGAAGTGGCAAAGTTTGGATCATCACCTAAGGCAGCTGCAAGCTCATTCAAAGTATCAAGTGTTACGGGAGCTGAGTCGATTAAGTTAAGGATTGCAGTGTCAGTGTAACCAGTGTAGTAGCTTCCGGGTTGGTTGTTTAAGGTATCAGCGTTAATGTCATCAAGTAGTGAGAAAGTACCATAAGCGACAATCTGCAAGATATCGCTTGTAGCCACCCCTGAAGTTAAAGTGATACTTGTTCCAGTTGTAGCAGCGTAATCGACACCGTTGACGAGGTGTAGTCCTGAAAGGTAAACATCTATGAAGCCGGGATCATACGCTAGCGTAGTGCCGCCATCATCACTGCCGGTAAAGGTTGACTGGTTGTTAGTGGCTGTGTACTTAAACCTAGCCGAAGTTCCGTTAACGGATGAACCAGCGTTCTGCCACCCAAGTGCCCCGTACACTTTCATAGCCTGAGCTGTAGTGTCAAAGTAGAGGGTGCCTTGGACTAAAGCATTTCCGTCATTATCAGTAGACGGAGCAGATGCTTTTGCACCTAAGAACCTATCATCAAAGAGATCATAAGAAAACGCTGCACTTGTTGCTGAGGCAGCTGCGTTAGTCTCAGCAGTTTCAGCGTTAGTCTCAGCAGTCTCCGAAGCAGTTGCACTAGTAGCAGCGTTGCTTGCGCTTGTAGATGAATTGCTTGCGCTTGTAGCTGCGTTACTTGCGCTTGTAGAGGCTTCCGATGCTTTGGTCGTTGCCGTAGAGGCGCTTGTAGACGCACTGGTTGCGCTTGTAGCGGCTTCTGAGGCCTTAGTAGTAGCTGTGGTAGCCGATGTGCTTGCGTTGCTCTCAGAGGACGCTGAGGCTGTTGCAGAGCTTGCAGCGTTAGTGTCTGAAGTGGCTGCATTAGCAGCACTGGTGCTTGCGTTATTAGCAGAGTTCTGAGAAGCCGAGGCACTGGTTGCTGCACTAGTCGCACTGGTTGTTGCACCTGTAGCACTTGTAGTAGCAGATGTAGCGCTTGCAGTGGCAGAGGTAGCACTTGTGGCAGCAGATGTTGCGCTGCCGCTGGCGTTAGTTTCGGAAGCCCCGGCATTAATTTCAGAAGTCTCTGCATTGTCCTCAGAAACAAGAGCTGCTGCTGCGCTAACCGCTGCCGCTGTAGCCTCTGCACTAGATGTGCTTGCACTAGACGCTGCGGATGTGGCACTTGCCGCAGAACCAGAGGCACTGGTAGAAGCTGCTGTGGCTGAGCTTGCTGCGTTTGATTCTGAGATAGCTGCGGCTGCTGCACTAGCTGCTGCTGCGTTGTTAAAAGATTGGACTTGACTGTCTCCAGCATTTCCAAAAGAACCCCCCAAGGCCGTGTCATCTGTTATCTCTGATACACTGCTCCCAAAAGAACCCCCAAGGGCGCTATCATCTGTTGTATGTGTCATGCTAACTCCTTAAATTAGACCCCTTGCATCAAAGCTTACATGAGATTGACCAGCGGAGAGTTTACGTTTCTTCTCTTCATTGTTTAATTCCATAATAGCTTCTGCAAACCGAGCTTTGTATTTCTCTGATTGTTGGTCTTCTTGCAGATAGTCAAAGCACCTGTGTAAGGCACCAAACAACAAGACACGTTCATTCTGATCTTTTAACCAATTACCAACTTCTGCTACGTACCTCACATACGAACCACTAAGCTCTTGGTACGTTCTCTTCTCTAAGAACGTAAGAGCATCGTACTGGGCTTGAGTCTTAACGTCATAGGTCTCAGGGGCCGCTTGTGCTTGAGCTAGCGTAACAGTGGAGGGTACGATCTGGCGAGCATCTAAAGCTGCTAACCTTCTGTAGTAGAACAACTCTAGTGTGTCACCTGTGTTTAGTAGTTTACCAGCAATTAGAATATGAGATCCCTTTCTAGTAAAGTAACCACTGTTGTGGGTACTGTCGTTGTAGTCATAGAAGGTCTTGGTATCTACAGTCTCGTTGTAAACAGTGTCTCTGTAAGCACTGTGGTTGTTGACACTAGGTATGCCTGTTGTTGCTAAGATTGCAAAGTTGTTTTGATTAGCATCAGTGATTGTGACGGCTCCCACTACAGACCCTATCTCTGGTCTACTGGCAGACCCCATGGATCGTAGTACAATAAAAGAAACTGTATCGTGGGGAACTGCAAAGGTGGCGTTAGCTATGTCCGGGTTAGTATCGTTAGTGTCAAACTCGGCATCTTTAATAATGTAGCTAGTAGCAGCTGCGTACACCCCATCAGATGTTTTCGTGCAGTAGGTTAAGGGGACGCTACCTCTAACAATAAAGTACTGTGAGAACTCCAGAGGTGGTATCTCTAGGTGTCGGTACGCTTCATCTGCGGAGTATCTTAAACTTGATTGTATGATAGTGTCAGGGAGAACCGTTTCTTCACGGTTAGCCCAGTCCCTTACCATCTTTACTAAATCTGTGTATGTAGCCATTGGGCTTCTCCTGTTACCATTTAACTTTATCAGCCCAGTAAGCAGCACTCATTGGGCCTCTCTTTATATTCTTTTGATGTCGGGCCTTAAAGCTCTTGCGTTTGGCTTTCATCTTATCAGATTCACCTGCTTTAGGTGCACCTGCGGTTGAGGCACCCTGCTCTCCAAACCGTATGATCTTCTCGACACCGTTAGCACACGCCTTCACGACATGACTCTTTGTTGGGTGGTTAGGAGTACGTTGAGGTTGGTTACACTTCATCTTCTTCTTATCAATTGCCATCCTTAGGTCTCCTCTTTCCACTAGCAGTTACATCATGGGTTATTCGTTTAGAGCCAGTCTTCTTCCTCTTACTACGCTCCTTCTCTTCCTTAGTCATCTTGTTGGCAACAGCCTTAGGTCGGCAAGAGGGGTAGGGTCGGCTGCTATCTTTTGCAGACTTACGACCACAAGCCTTCCCCGTCTTCAAGTCCACCCATTCTTCGTGAAACCATTTACTAAGGCCACCTTTATATTTACTTGCCATTAACGATAACCTCCCCCACGTTTCTTGTACTGCTTAACTAGCCAAGCGTTAGCATAAGCTGAGGGGTACACATCGAACTTACGCTTAGCTTCAGACTTAACCCTTGAGTACAATGCTTTATCTGTAGGGGTAGGTTTAGATAGTGGGCCTTTTCTCTCAGCCATGATTGCCTCCTAGTATGACATTAACGCTGGATACTCTGACTTCATTATTGCAATAACCTTACGAACTGCTGTAGAGTCATGCATGAAGTTGGCATCGTGGATGTCAATCTTGTATTTAGTTAAAATGTCTAAAGCTACTATATCAGGTATGGTACACGCTTTCTTGTAAGCAATGTCTTTACCTTTTACCCTACTACCTTCTCGATCAGCTTTAGCTTGTGCTATAAAAGGGGCAGCATCTTGATGAATCTGAAACTCACCTGTGCTTGTATCAATACCACCTGTCATCCCACCTGCGGTGTTGATATTATAATAATTAGAATCCATTAGTCCCACCTCTTATATCTTAATTCGTTATCGCTACAAAGCGACCAGTCTTACCAATGACACCCAGTACTGGCCCAACGACTAAGAAGTCAATGCTGCCCTTAATAAAACGTGCTGATGTCAGTTCATAACCACCACCTGTTGCACCTGCGGTTACCCATGTGCAGTCCTCAGCAGGGAGGTTGTATTGTGTGCCAGCTGTAAAGCCGCTAGCTGTTGATGCGATTGTACCTTTAATTACCATCATAATTACTCATCTCCTAAAGCAATAATAAAAAAAGGGGAAGCAGCCCTAAAGCCACCTCCCCCATAGATGTTACTCTAAAGTCTTACTTAAGACCGTAGATAGCACCACAACCCAATGGGTTCTTAACTTCAAACGTGTTCTCTTCTACCAACATACCAACAGTAGAGTCACCTTTCTGACCTACATCTACTTCGGCCAAAGGACGCAGAGATGCAAGTGCAAACCACTGAGGATCATATACAAGTGCACATGAATCAGAGTGATCGTTTGCAGTACCAGCAGAGCCAGTCTGGAGACCCATGATGTAGTTTGGAACTACCATCAGATCACCGAAGTCGGACATGTAGATATCAACAGACTGACGTAGCTTGCCGTTTGCATCAATGTTACGAACAACACCAGAGTCACTAACCATCAGGTCAGAGAAGTCACGGCGCAGCTTAGGAGACAACATGATCTTAGTTGCCTTGCCGCCTTGCTCATAGATCTTCTGCATGGTGCCATCAATGTCAGTCAAGCTTAAAGCAGCTCGTGAAGCATCAGCAAGCAGAGTAGGAACGTGAGTGCCTTTACCAGCGGTAGTGGTCAAAGCAGTACCTGAAGCATAAGTACAGGTAGCAGCATCGTTTACGTATGACTGATAGCCACCCATAGTACGAGTGCCAGAACCGTTAGCAACCTGATAGCCGTTAACCAGATCGTGCTCGATGTCACGGCGAAGCTCAGTACCACGCTTCTTCAACTGGTATGCATATTCGTCAGCAACACCGGCCTGATCTACTGCACGGCGAGTGCCGGAAACAGCAATGGTCTTACCGTTGATCTGAGTGTAGTTACCCAGACGAGTACGGAAAGGGCCAACAGGGTTGTAAGCAGCGCCGCCTTCAGAACCACCAGCACCGGGCTGTACGTAGTCAGCACCATCGACAAGCTTAGAGTTACCGGGTGCAGCTAGCTCATCAGTCTGCCACTCATGGAAGATTGCAGTGGCTTTGCTTTTGCCGATAGACGAAAGGAAGGGAGTCTCATCACGAGTGATAAGGGAGATGAAGTTAGCAAGATCTTCACGTTGTGAAACATTGCTGTTGTTAGTTCCAGAGGCAACGCCTCCAGCTGGGCCTGTGGTAGCTCGACCGCCAATTGTAGCCATAATAGTATTCCTTATAATTAATTAGAGTTTCAGAGAGTTTGCTGCATAATCCCGCAGAAAAGCCATCTGGTCATCAGAGGAAGCGTCTTCACGGAAGGCTCTTGCCTTCGTCATGCTGGATGCGTCCTGCTTCTGACGATTGGGTGACTTCGCCTTTTTGGTAGGTACTGCTTTCTTTGAAGGAGCAGCCTTACGCTTGGCTTGGCCCTTAGTGACACCTTGCTTTAACACACGGTAATCATTCAGTAGCCGAACAATATTAGGATCAACAATAGAATCTACAAGCTCTTCCGATACGCCTTCACCTACGGCAAAGTTACGTATGTCAGCAGCCATCTCAGCATTAAACCCCGGCAACTGCTCTTCAATGTTATCATTAAAGTAAGTCAGTTGTTCTTCCCAGAGTTGTTCTTGAACAGATTGTTGTTGTACTTTCAGTTGTTCTTGTAAGCCTTCACGCTGCTTGCGAGCATCCCAGTATCTTTTCTGGACTTGTTCACGTTGATCCTTCAGTTCGCTAACCTCGTAAGTGTCACCATCAGCACGAGCCTTATCAATCTTAGACTCGATGTCATGGTATTCCTTAGCAAGGTTTTGTTCAGTTCCTACTAGAATTGCAGCAGAGGCGTTACCAAGTTCTTGCACTTCAGCCAGAGCTTTTGTTCGCTCCTCATCAAGTGCTTTCTTAGCTTCGCCTAGTTCACGACCCTTTTTACTAAGTGAGCTGTCAGTCTGATAGCCTTTCAGGAGATCCGCAAAGGACACATCCATTTCTTCACCATCAATCTTAACACGGACTCTAGCGTCCAGATCTAAATCGTCAGCAGTAAACACATCGGTTTCTTGGGTAGCCTCGGCATCCTCATCCTCTGTCTCATCTCCTTCCTCTTCATCTCCCTCTTCAGTAACGGTTTCATCAGACTCTTCAGGGTCTTCTACTTCATCTGATTCCACCGGGTCAACCTCTGGAACTTCCTCATTAGGTAGCGGAGCTTCGTTCTCAAGGAAATCTGAGTTACTTAGCACGGCATCTAGGAGGCTCTGTTCGGTCTGACCGTTATCGGACATCTGCACATTGTCATCCATAGTGGGTAGAGTAGTGTTGTCTGTCATATTTAATTCCTCTTCTATTTAGCAACAGCTTTCTTAGCTGCTACCTTTTGCGTAGTTGGTTTAGTTACTGGTACTAGGTTAGCTTCATAACGATCCTTGAGATCATACAGACTCACCAAGTTGTTTGAGTTCAGCTTACACTTACCTGCACTACGCATTGAATCATATTCTAATAACCCAATCATCCCCACTACATTCTCTAGCAGGGTTTCATAATTAATTGCTCTACTGTCCATCGTCCTCTACCTCTCTTTCTAAGTGTGGTATGTTCTTTCCGTACATCTCGTATTGTGCTAGCTTGGCCTTAACGTCCCCCAAAGATAAGACACAAGAGTAGATAAACTCTCTGGTCTTATTCTCATGGGGTTCTGTATTGAGGAACTGAAGGTAGTAATCTACCATCAACTCCCCATAAGCTCCAGTGAAAAACTCTTCACGTTCTCTTGAAGCGAACTGGGCGTTCACTAGAGCTTGCTTTGCTAGTACATCGGGATGTACATTCTTCAACCTCTTCTCGGCTGTCGGCTTGTACTTATTCATCCTGTTCCTCTTATTAGATTGGTTGTTGTTGCTGCTGCATCATTGCCATCATGTCTTGTTCAGACATTTGGTCTTGGGTACCTTGTCGGGCTTGTTCCGGGGCAATCGGCTGCTCCGTTGGTTGTTCCTGTCCCTGCCCCATCACACCAGCTACCATCCCTAGTATCTGATCAAACGTGGGGTGCTCAGGGATTGCAGCACCTTCCTTCTGTGCTTTGATCGTCAGATCAGCCCACTCTTGGAAGTGCTTATCAATGGCTACTGCCATTTGCTTAGAGTTGTCTTGTACAGTGTTAGCACTCTGTGCATCAGTGTAACGAACATTAGCTTCTGACAGATCGACATCAGCCTCAGCTTTTCTGTTCTGAAGTTCCTGTGTCTTCTGGGCATTCTCAGTTTGTGATTGAACTGCCTTAGCAGCGTTCTCTTTAAACTCGTCAGTAGTGTAGTCTTCTAAGAAGTCATTACTAGATAGGCCCATTGCTTCTAACAACTTAGTCGCAAGTACCGCAGGTGACTCTGGCTTAATGATACTGCCAGCTCCAGCTGAGTTCAATGCGGGTAAGATCTGTTGTCCTACTGTTGTTAGCTTGTTGATCAGGTTAGCGTTACTGTTCTCACCGATGTCCAAGATGACATCACACTCCATACGGTCTGGTAGGCTAGCACAATCCACAACCTCTGTCATGCCACCAACACAGACGTTCATCTGCTTGGTTTGCTTACGGATAGCTGAGTACACACCCTCACATAGACGCTTAAGACCTGTCTCAGCGAACCTACGGGCGATGTGTTGGATACGTTTCTGGGAAGCAGACTGCACAGCAGCCATCTTTCCTTCACTATTACCAGAGACATACAGTGTATCGTTAAGACCTTGAGCAGCCTTAGACATACCTGTCGCTTGTTCTTTAATAATCTGTAGGTGTTGCAGTAACGGTACCGTACCAGTCGAGATAGTCTCAGGTGGTAAGGAAGCAACAGCACCTTGCGGGTTTCCGTTAGTCGGAATGATCTGCTTTGGCTTCATGTTCTGCAATGCAGAGAAGTCTACCACGTTTGGATCAGCTAACTTAGGACTATAGTTAGTGAGGTACGTGTTCTCCACGAAGCCCCTTAGAATAGCCGTAGCAGCCAGTGTAGACGAACGGGTAAGGTCAGCTATAGATAGACCGTAGAACTCGTAAGGGATGTCTATAGGGGACAATGAGGCTACCTGAACAAGATCACAGTCTTCTTCATGGAATACCTTGCCACCAATCATAATGAATCGCTTAAGTTCAGCAATACCATCACCATCACGGTCAACATTCATCCAGCATTCGGTTACAGACAGCTCACGGTTAGCTTCTACGGGCATACTATCACTAGCACCCTGCCAATAAGACATACCAACTGTCTGTTTACGGGCAGCAACGTCCTGACTGTACCGGGTATTACCCGACCATGCCATACCACCTAGCTCATCCCACTCATCATCACTGATATTCTCAGCAATGTCGGGCCAATACTTGCGTATCTCACTGCGTGTCATGTCTGTCTGGATACCAACGAAGTTAGCATCGTCAATACAGGTAGCATCACGGGAAATACGGAAGTTCTCCGGGGGGATGTTCTCTAATCGTACCTTAGAACGGTCTACTGTGCGCTTAATCCGTACATTTACGTAGACAAGTTCAGCATCACCTGTAGCATCTACCTCATTCTCAAACTCAAGGTCACCTACAATCTCTACAGCTTCATCAGACAGCAGCTCATCGAGCTTTGCCTGTGAGATTACTTCGTATTCTTCAAAGGTTGTGTAGTAATCTTCTACATAATCCCATCGAATGATACCATTCTTCCAAAGGAGGGAAGATTTAATCCATGTTTGGATCAACTCCCATCCATTATTCTGTTTAAACAAGCAGTAGTTAGTTACCAAGGAGGCATCATGGGCTTGTTTATGTGCACCGGGGGAGGCTGCATAGGGGGTGAACTTAGCGAGCTTACCATTGTTTAGGAAGAGGTCACATAGGACAGCTGTGTACGCTTCAACAGTTTCAGTTGTAGACGTATCAACAATGGTGCTTACACCTTGTGGCTTCAAGTGACCTAGGGGTAGGCCAGCATATTCGTAGGTGCTCTTCTCACGCTCTTTAGAGAGGTCTGAGGAGTTCAACCAATCGCCTACACTGTTGGCAATCCCTTGTTCGACTAAGCTTGAGAGCTGCTCATCTGTTACTTTCTCTTTATATCCGTGACTCATTACTGCCTCCAAGGAGTTGTGGGGGACTTCTCTAGTTCTTTACTAGAGTACGAGCCAGCTTTGGTCATCTCTCTAGGCTTTTTACTAGCCTCTTTCTTCACTTGCTTCTGCTTAGGCGCTTCTTCATTAAATCGCATAGTTCCCTCCAAGGGTCAATCTATCAATCGTTATAAGGAAGACTATTGCTACATGTCCTGTCACTATACGTGTGACTTTGCAGGTACGGTCTTCTTTAATAAAAAGGTATCATTTATTCCCCCAGCGATACCAGACTGGGTGAGGACTAATGGAATTCTTTTACAGCCATGCAGTCTCATCCTCGATGTGTTGTGAGACTCTGGTTGACCACGGTACGTTGTTACTCTGAAGCTTATCCCAGTGGGTGCGTAAGACTTCACAGGCTATGGCTAATGCCATTACCGTGTCATCATTACAGCCAGCTGCTGCCTCAGTCTTCCCTGTGTCCGTGGAGATGTAATCTTTTAGTTCCTGAATCATAATGTTAGAAGGCACATTGACCTCCTCGTTCTCTATGAGAGACTTCAAGTTACCGATGATAGCTGGCTTAGAAGCTGAGGTAGTCCTAAAGCCCACACGAGCAGTAGACTCATGGTTGACATTAGCCTTCTTAACCTGCTTATAGAGGTTGACATAGTTCATTGATTCAAGCTTTTGTATCGTTGCAATACCCATAGAGTTAGACTCTGGGCATAGGAGTGAGTTGTTGTAATAGCGACCTAAGTAGAACAAGAGTTCCCCGAAGAGACTTGGGTCTATCCTATTGTCCCTATACAGGGCCATCACCTTGTAATCTTTATTCAAGACAACAGCAGTGGAGTAATCTTGACCAACACCTAGTGCCACATCAGCAGCAATAACATAGTTGTCTTCCCACTTAGGGTAACTAAAGATCTGTAGCTTACCCTCACGGTTATCTTCAAACTGCTTACTGTTAGCATCCCACGCTCTGTGGCTTTCCGGGGTCTCTGGTATTAGCTGTTCCAGCTTCTCTATGTCAAAGACATTAGATCCTGAGACTAGAAATGCTTCCTCAGCTGTAGTAGGGTATTCCTGTCGGAACTTATGTTCACCCCCCTCAGCCACCTTCAGCCTTCTCCAGTAGAGCTGGTCATTGTCGAGATCAAATCTATCAACAAGCTTCTCTTCCTCTACTGTTAACTCCATCCCTTCCGGGTGTGTTCTCCGGTATTCATCTGTAAGAAACCATGGGAGGAAGATAGGTAAGTACTCATTCTCCCCAGCAACAGCTCCCTTCCACAACCTATAGAACTCTCCTTGAGCACCATTAGCTGTAGACTCTAGTATTACTTCGGTACCATCGGTCTGTGGGATACCTTGGAACAAACCTGCAAGTATCTTCTCATCATGGTTCCAGAAGGCAACCTCTGATAGGTGTGCAATTGTTGGAGTAGTACCTCGGCCAGCTTCAGGTGCACCAGCAGTATACAGACGGTAACTAGCTTTAGCAGTCTTGTCCTTAAAGTAAGGTGAACTGATGATAACTTCTTTAGCATTACTACGCTCCTCTTTGGGTGCTAGTTCCTTAGGCATATTCCTAATAAGGTTCTTTGACATACTGAATAGAGCATCTGAAGTAGCACTATCATGTGCCATTACAACTGACCTCGAATGAGGAGAGAAGTATGACTTCCAGTACACCCTACCTACACAGTACGTAGAGATACCCTGCTGTCTTGCCTTGAGGATGATAGCTCGTACCCGACCAGTCTCTTCCAACTGCTTTGTTAATTGTTCTGTTATGATGGTCTGTGCTTGGTTTAACTCAAAGGGTACAAAGCCCTTGCTAGAGTCCTTAGTCACAATCCGTATCTGTTCCTGTGCAAAGCGTGTGAAGTCCTGAGAGTACTCCTCTAGTAGCAAGCGCTTCTCCTTCTCCTTTACAAGCTTTATTAAATCTGTCTTATCCATTGCTATAGTCCTCGGTGACTGGGCGCTACATGGTATATTTGTGGTATCTGTGGAGATCTGTAGGGTTCTGTGAGAGCTTTGGGTACCCCCCGGTGCCTATGAGGACGATTGCCTGTGAGACTTAGCCCCAGAGCGTGTGTCTATAAGTCAGGGGTGTTGAGGTACCCTAGATTACTTTGGGTACCCCCCAAGTTCTCTCTCGGTGCTCTGGCCC
>TARA_R110000851_G_scaffold132920_3_pt1 | contig 11225 bp, 11 predicted proteins | sample TARA_R110000851 | Tara Oceans TARA_R110000851 (sample SAMEA4397627) | marine metagenome | biome: Polar Biome; feature: [DCM] deep chlorophyll maximum layer (ENVO:01000326); material: water (ENVO:00002006), including particulate matter (ENVO:01000060) such as... | depth 17 m | reverse complement strand
AACTTGGTTCCAAACTTTAGGTACGAAAATACAAAAAGTTTCGAATGCAATACACCAAAAAACAATGCGTGGTGGTGCAAACTTCCTAGTATGTTCTCCAAAAGTTGCAACTATCTTAGAATCAATTCCAGGATATGCTGCTGATACTGATGGTACGAAAACAGACTTCGCAATGGGTGTTCAAAAAGTTGGTGCTCTTAATTCAAGATACCAAGTTTATAAGAATCCTTACATGTTAGAAAACCAAATCTTAATGGGCTTTAGAGGTGGACAATTCTTGGAAACTGGTGCTGTATATGCTCCTTATGTTCCATTAATTATGACTCCTTTAGTTTACGATCCGAAAAACTTCACTCCAAGAAAAGGTGTGATGACGCGTTACGCGAAGAAAATCGTAAGACCAGAATTTTATGGTACTGTAGCAATTAAAGGTTTAGACACTATTTAATAGTTAAATACTGATTTAATAATAAGAGACCCGCCTAGTGCGGGTCTTTTTTTGTTCATAACTTTTGAAAATAAACAGGTAAACTGTTGCATATTCGGATAAAAAGGGGGATCTTTATCTTGTAAAGATAAAGAGATTAATAATTAATAAAAAATAACAAATGTCAAAATTACCAAAAACAACCGAGATGCTACACACACTAACACTAGAACAATTAAACGAACTGAAGGGGCAGATCAATACAATGATCGATCTTAAAGGTGGAATGGGAAGCATCTTCAAAGCTGGACAGAAATGTCACATCGATTCTAACAAGTTATCCATTAAGGGAAAGTTAGGTGAGATTATTAAAGTAAATAAAACCAAGTGCAAGATACAGTTTAATGGAACTGGCAATGAAAGAACTTCTATATGGAATGTACCTTTCAACATGATTGAGTTAGTATAATGAAGATAGCATTCCTACATGGTTTAGAAAGCTCAGCTGGTTGTGATAGAGTTCTTTGGTTAGAGAGTCAAGGACATGAAGTTTACAACCCACAATTAGAATACATCACTGACAATAGTTGTTATGAAAATGTATCGAATCAACTATCTGAGTTTAAGCCTAATTTAATTATTGGTTCTTCGATAGGTGGATGGTTCGCTTGGAATTTGGGTAAGGACTTTGGAACTACAGTTCTTCTATTGAATCCCGCTGTTCATAGTAGAACGGTAGAACTGGAAATAGGATGCCCAGTACGATGGGAAGGGCATAGTAAAGTCTATATGGCTTTAGGAACAAAAGATACAGTCGTAGATCCTGAAACGACTATGGAATGGATGTGTGAAAATGATCCACTGGACTTTAATCCAAATAATACTTATTGGGGAGATTATGGACATAGGACATCATTGGAGCATTTCAAAAAGGTATATAATAAAATAAAAATATGAAAATAATAAACACAAAAGAACGTAAAATCTGGATATCAGAATTAGATGCATGGGTATCGATGGAAGAGTATTTAGATACAATTAAAAATACAATTGAGAATGAAACGGTTGGAATACATCCTGATGGATATCAGATGAAGTATACAAGCTGTTCAGATCAAGATGGTAATCGTTGGAAAGAGCCTTACGTCAAGGTATATAACAAACACTCAGCTGAAACTGTAACAGATGCACTTAATGATGTGGGAATACAAGCATCGGTCGATTGCTATGAAGATGATGATGGAGCTGGTGACGGGGGAAGACCAATCATTAGAAAATTATGGTCTGTTAGATTGGGGATAAAAATAAAAGCTGAGTAATCAGCTTTTTCCTTTTGTATACATGTATATATTGATATTTATTGTAAAGGGGTATAGAATATCCTTATACTCTAACCAATAATAATAGGAGAGTCACATGTCAAAGTATCAGTTTGCAAACGATCGTCCAAAGAACAATAAAAAAGGTTATAGATTTCTACTATCGCTCAATGAAGAGCAAAAAAAGGCAAAAACTGAAATTTATCAGAACACAATTTCAACAATTATCGGAAAGGCTGGATCCGGAAAAACCTTACTAGCGTGTCAAATAGCGTTGCATCAATTACTTGAAAAAGATATAACTAAAATAGTAATAACCCGACCAACGGTATCCAAAGAAGATATGGGACATCTGCCAGGAAACATAAAAGAGAAGATGGATCCATGGGTAGCTCCAATATATTCAAACATGTACCAATTACTCAGAAAAGAACGAGTAGATAAAATGGTTCAAGATGGCCAAATTGAAATTGTCCCCGTATCTTATATGAGAGGAAGGACATTTCTAAATACTTGCGTGATTGTAGATGAATGTCAAAATCTGGATAATCAGCAAACCTTTATGATAGTACAACGTATAGGTAAAGGAAGTAGAATGATGTTTTGTGGAGATAGTGATCAAGTAGATCTAAAACGTCAGATGGATAGCGGACTAGCATTCTTATCAAAAATACAAAATGTGGAAGGATTACACACAATCAGGCTATTAGAAAACCATAGACATCCAATTTTGGATAATTTAATTCCAAAATATACTGAAAAGGGCATTTCGTAGATATTTATATATACACGAACTAAATCTAAGGGATAATATGGCAACTACAAGAATATGGGCAGGAGATGCAACTTTCATAAGCGGATCAAGCACTCCATTTGGATTGTACGATTCTGACACTGAATTTCAAACAGAATCAGTATCAACAGCAAAGTGGTGTGCAAAGAGAATGGGGTATCCTATTGTAGATATTGAATTGAATGAAGATGGATTATTTGCATGCTTTGAAGAAGCTGTATCCGAATATGGTGCACAAATAAATTTCATGAATATCAAGGATAATCTGCTACAAATGCGTGGCAAATCTCAAGCTACCGATATCACTGGACAAAATATAACACCGTCGTTGGATGCAATAGTCACTCTATCTCACCAGTATGGAGTAGAAGCTGGTGTGGGTGGTAATGTAGATTATTATAGCGGCTCAATCGCTGTAACAAGTGGACAGCAAATATATGATTTAGATGATCCGGTAGTAACAACGTACGAATCAGGTACACCAGGTACAGATGGAATAGAAATAAAACGAATATTTCACCAACAAAGTCCTGCAGTATCAAGAGTATTCGATCCATATGCAGGAAGTGGAATGGCATCGCAAAATTTAATAGATGGATTTGGTTTTGGATCATACTCACCAGGTGTCAACTATATGATGATGCCAATGAATGCAGATCTATTGAGAGTCCAAGCAATTGAATTCAATGACATGATCAGAAAATCAGCATTCTCATTTGAATTAGTAAACAATAAGCTAAGAGTATTTCCAAATCCAACAGATGCATATACAATGCACTTTCAATATGTAAAAGTAAATGAAAGATCGGCAAAACAAGGTGGGGTTGGAGAAGTAAGCGACTTTAGTGATATACCATACAACTCATTAACATATAGTAGTATCAACGCTGCAGGAAAACAGTGGATCCGAAAGTATACATTAGCAAATGCTAAGGAATTGTTAGGTACCATAAGAAGTAAATATGGATCTATACCAATCCCAGGAGCAGAAACAACTTTAGATGGAGATACACTTAGATCAGAAGCATCTACTGAGAAATCTGAATTAATAACTCAGCTTAGAGAGGATTTAGAGTTAGCTTCAAAGCGAAATTTAATGGAACGTGAAAAGGAAATATCAGAATTCCAGCAAGAACTTATAAATAGAGTTCCTCTGCACATATATATAGGATAACTTATGGCATTATTTGGAGGAGATAGAGATGTAGCGTTAATACGAACTGTCAATAGAGAACTGTTGAACAATATCGTAGATACTACTATTGACATATTCAAGATATCGCTATACGATACCAAAGCAAATTTGTACGGAGAAGCTTTGAATAAAATATACAAACCGGGTGTTAGAGTTGCAAGTTTAATTACACATGAAGATCAATCTTGGTCATCAGATGAGTTTGGACCAGATATGACACAGACAGCTCAATTTGCATTTTTAAAATATGAGCTCCAGGAGATCGCAGATGTAGTGTTAGAAGTAGGCGATGTTATTGCATGGGATGAGAAATATTGGGAGATAGATGGAGTAGCAGAGAATCAATACTTCATGGGTAAAAATAACGCGACTACTACAGCAAAAGAAGATCGTACAATAGGTGATATGGCAATAGGTGACCCAGCATATGGAACTCCACTACAGATAGGAGGATATCAAGAAGTATTTGGAGCTAGTTTATCTATAATTGTAAATACTCATCAATCTAGAAGAAGTAAATTGAAAATAGAAGAAATTCGTAATGGTTTTACTCGAAAGAGCAAAGGACCAGGCGTTAGAGGAATATAATGGCTGAGTATAACAAAGATCGTGAGCTTATCCAAGATAAGCGTTTAGCAAAAAAAGGACTTAAACAGCTTTCTGATATAGCTACTAATCGTGGAGATCAAATTAAGCGAGATGATAAGGTTAAGAATTATTATCTAGGTTTATATGATATAGACGAATGCGTCCAATACTATTTTGATAATGTGATCCAGCCAACGGTAAATGATGGTGGTGAATCGGTACGAGTACCAATGATATATGGATCACCGGAACGGTGGATGTCTATACAAGAAAACGGTCACCTAAGAGATAAGCAAGGTAAACTACAAATACCTGCTATTGTATACAGACGGACATCAGTTGCAAAAAATAGAAACTTGTCCAACAAGTTAGATGCAAATAATCCTCATTTTCACTATACATTTCAAAAACAGTACAATTCTAGAAATCGATACGATAACTTCTCAGTTTTGAATGATATAAAAGCGAGTACTGAAAACTACAATGTAGTTATACCAGACTTTGTTACATTAACGTATGAGTGTATTATATGGACTGAATACGTAGAACAAATGAATAAAATAGTTGAATCGATCAACTATGCAGAAGATGCTTATTGGGGTGACGCAGAAAAATTCAAGTTCAGAGCATTAGTAGAAGATTTTTCATCAGAAACTGACCTAGAAGCAGATGCGGATAGAACAGTTAGAACATCATTCACTATTAGCATGGAAGGTTATATAATTACTGATACGATGAATAAAGAATTAGCAAATCAAAATGTAAAAACGTTTGGACCGACTCAGACAGTATTCAATACTAAGTCAGCAGTAATACGAGATGGGCAATTGATAGAAATCGAAGAAAGTCCTCCAACAAAATCAGAATTAGAATAGGCTTTGGCTGATCTATTATATATGTATATACAATAAAACTATAAAACAGGAGTTATAAAATGGCAGAAGAAAAAAAGTTTGATTCGGAAGAATTAGCAAAGATTAAAGATTTACAAACAAAATACCAAACCATCACAGCGAAGATGGGACAATTAGAAGTAGATCGACTATTATTAGAACAAGCGATGAATAGATTAGATGTTTCCAGAGAAGAGTTAACAGCAGAGTACGAAGCTACACAAACTGATGAGAAGAAATTTGTATCAGATTTGAACGGTAAGTATGGCGCAGGTAATGTTAATATCCAAACTGGTGTATTTACTCCAAACGAAGCTTAAAATAATTACGTTTTGGTTTATTTCTGCATATTTATATGCGGTCGACGACCCGTATAACTATCGATAACAAGAGGAGTAAAAAACATGGCTGAAAGAATTGTAAGTCCTGGTGTATTCACCCGAGAAAAGGACCTTTCATTTATACCGCAAGGTGTTGCAGAAATAGGTGCAGCAGTAATAGGTACAACACAAAAAGGCCCAGCATTCTGGCCGACACAAGTAACTTCATATACTGAATTTGAATCTAAATTTGGTGGATTGGAAAGAAACCCAACAACGTATGTTCCACATACTGTACGAGAGTACTTTGAGCAGGGTGGTAATGTAATGACAGTTGTAAGAGTACTGAGTTCAGCTGATGTGACTGTAACAAGTCCACTAGCTTTGAGAATTACAAACACAACACCAGTAGCTGCAGCAGTTGCAACTGCTGATACGTTTTTAAGTAATACTGTAACGCAAAATGTAGTAGCGGTATTATATCCAACTGAGCATGAAATTGCATCTCAAGAATTGGATTTATCTGGATCTTACCTAACTCCAGCTGATGCTGTTTTAACAGCTGCAGCTTTTGAAAGTAATACTCCATCAGCTTCATTCTCAAATTTTGTACTTAACTTATCAGGATCAGGGAAAACTACTGCAGGAACCGCAATAGTAGCCAAAGTATCTGGATCAGGTGATGGTGCAGCAGGAGCTGGAAGACTATATGGAATTTCAGCATCTTTACTATCGACAGATAATAACTCTATAGATACTGTGCTAGGAACTAGTCCTAATTCTAATAGAGAAGCATATGTAAAGCATTACAATAAAAATTTCTCTAAGTTAGCTGAAGTAAAAGCTTCCTCATTTGAAATCGTACGTGGTGTAAATCATCTATACGCAGATGGATACCAAGGAGCTTCAACTCCATGGATCACAAACCAACACACAGGATCAGCAGGTAGCAATCTATTCAAGATACATCATTTAGGTCATGGTGAAACAACAAACTATGAAATGAAGGTATCGGTATTGAATATGAAGGCAGATAATGGTGGTACTGATACAAAATATCCAACATTTGACTTGCAAGTAAGAACAATCAAGCAAACTGGATTACCATTCGATACACCATACACATATGATGCAACGGATGATAATAGTGCAAATGTAGTAGAAGAGCACACTGGATTAACGTTAGATCCTAGAGATACAAATTATATCGCAAGAAGACTTGGTGATAGATACTATAAGATTAATGCAGAAGGTAAGGTAATAGGTGTTAACACATATCCAAACCAATCTAGATATATCAGAGTTGAAGTATCATCTGGTGTTAAAAACCAAGGTATCTCGGTATCTGATACACCGTTTGGATTTAAAGCTTTGAACCAATCAATACCATCTACATCAGGATATATGCCATCAGCGTCTTATACGACAAAACAAGAAGAAGCGGCAAATGTATATGAACCAGGCGTATTCTACGGATTTAATTTCGATTTCGAAACGACTGATAATGTAACATACTTAGCACCAGTTCCATCTACCGATTCATCTATAGGGGCAAATACAGACTTTAACTTATCTAATATGTTAGGTCACGTATCAGCATCAGATGTATTGACTGGTACTGTAGCAGATAATGTAACAATGATTTCAATGGGTACAGACACTCATCAACTTCAAAGAAGATTCATGGTACCATTCCAAGGCGGTCAGGACGGAAAACATCCTGCACAAGTAGCTTTAACTGGTAAGGATATGGGTGTAACAAACACATTTGGAATGGACTTTACAGATGCAACATCGAATGGAACGAAAGCATATAAAAAAGCAATTAATGCTCTATCAAATCAAGACGAATTTGATATCAATCTACTGACTATGCCAGGAATTATCACAGACAACTGTTCTGCGACAATTACGCATGCAATCAATAAGACTGAGCAAAGAGGTGATTGCTTCTTGATATTTGATGTAGCTAAATACAACGATTCACCAACTCAAACTGTATCAACTATAATCTCAGACGCTGTAACAGACGCAGCCAACTACGATTCAAGTTACGCAGGTACCTACTTCCCATGGTTAATGTACAATGATGCAGTAAATAATGTAGTAACACCAGTTCCACCATCTGCAATAATGCCAAGTGTATTTGCGGGTAATGATTCTGGAGGTGGAGAACCTTGGTACGCACCAGCAGGCCTTAATAGAGGATTGTTAACTGCGATTACAGAAGCAACTACAAGATTAACTCATGCAGAGCGTGATGAATTATATGAAGGTAGAATAAACCCAATCGCAACATTCCCTAATCAAGGAGTTTGTGTATGGGGTCAGAAAACTTTACAGAAAAAACGTTCAGCTTTAGATAGAATCAATGTAAGAAGATTATTAATAGCTTTGAAGAAATTCATTGCATCTACTTCAAGATTCTTAGTATTTGAGCAAAACACTGCATCTACGAGAAATAGATTTTTGAGTACTGTTAATCCATATTTGGAAAGCGTACAACAAAGAAGTGGTTTGCATGCATTTAAAGTAGTAATGGATGAAACTAACAACACACCAGATGTAGTAGATAGAAACAAATTAGTAGGTAATATAATGATTCAACCGACAAGGACAGCTGAATTCATCGTACTAGACTTTACAGTACTACCAACTGGGGCTACTTTTCCAGAGTAAATCTGGAGTAGACCAATATTTATATTAAAGAGGAGAACTTAGATGGCACAATTATTAGACTCGAATGAAATATTCTTTACACCCTTTGAACCAAAGGTTGCGAATAGATTTATCATGTTTATTGAAGGAATACCAGCTTATCTTGTAAGAAAAGCGTCAAGACCTACAGTAACATTCGAAGAAATCGTATTAGATCATATCAACGTACAAAGAAAGATTAAAGGAAAAGCGACGTGGTCGGATATAACGGTAGAATTATACGATCCAGTAGTTCCTTCAGCAGCACAAGCTGTAATGGAATGGGTAAGACTACATCATGAGTCAGTGACTGGTAGAGCTGGTTACTCGGATTTCTATAAGAAGGATGTAACCTTCAATATGTTAGGACCTGTAGGTGATAAAGTTGAAGAATGGACATTGAAAGGAGCTTATATAGGTGAAGCAGCTTTCGGAGAAATGGATTGGTCAACTCAAGATCCAATGGCAATTTCATTAACGTTGAAATACGACTACGCAATATTACAATTTTAATAGTATAATATATAATATGAAAAGATGTCCATTATTTGGGCATTTTTTCTGTTTATGTAGATATGTATATATAGAACAAACACTAATAAAGGAGAAGAAGTTATGTCACAACACAAACTGTCGGATGAAGAGTTAAAACAAAAACTCGTAGCTGACTCAATTCAATCAGATGCTTATAAATTTCCAACAGAAGAAATAGAGTTACCGAGTAAGGGACATTTCTATGACCCAGACGGACCTTTAGCTTCAGGAGTATTAGAAATAAAATATCCTACAGCAAAGGAAGAAGATATCTTAACATCGCAAAACTTAATCAAGAATGGAACTGTGATAGATAAGTTTATGCAATCTATTATAGTAAGTAAAATCAACTATAATGACTTATTGGTAGGTGATAAGAATTCACTAATGGTGGCTGGACGTATACTAGCATATGGATCTGAATATCATTTTGAAACGAAATGCCCTGAATGCGATCAAAAAACCAATCAAACTATACAACTATCAGATATAGAAGATAAACCAATTGAATTCGATAAACATACCAAAGGAACTACTACATTTGAAATGGAGCTACCTGCTTCGAAGCGAAAAATCCAATACCAACTAATGACTCATGGATTAGAGCGTAGAGTTGATGATATGATGAAGATTGCAAAGAAAAAATCTAAGCGATCAGGAGTAGATCCAGAATTGACGACTAGAATGAAGATATGCTTATTATCAGTAGACGGTAACGATGAGAAATCATACATAGACAACTTCGTTGATAATGAATTTCTATCAAGAGATTCACAGGCATTTAGAACTGAAATACGATCAATCACACCAGATGCAGATATGTCGTTTGAATTTGAATGTGAACATTGTAATTATGAGGAGGTGTCGGAATTCCCGATCACCGCCGGGTTTTTTTGGCCTAAGTCTTAATTATAGAAAAATACTCTTTCAACAGATCTTCGATCTGACATACCACGGAAAAGGATTCACTCACAATGAAGTATACCATATGCCTATATGGATGCGGAGGAACTATATACAAATGGTAAATGAAACGATCGATCGACAGAATAAAGATCAGGAAAAGTTCAATAAGGAAAATAAATCATTTGCGCAAAACCAACAAAATCCATCCACACGAGTGCAACGCCCAGACATCAAAAACTCGAAAAATATTATGGTGAATCGCAAGGGGACCAATCGCTAATTATCCCATCTCCATGATATTTATATATGCACGGAGACTATACAATGGAAACAAAAGGATTATTTGATAAAGCTGTAGCTGGTACAAAGAAATTTGGATCAGCTGTGAAAAACGCTGGTTCCTCTGTTAAAAATAACATTGGGAAATCGATGTCAGCAGTTGCAGAAACAACTAAAGACATTGTAGGGCAATCAGGAGAGATTGGAACCAAGCTAGCAGCGGTTGGAGGCGCGATTGTAGGTGGAATAATGAATCCTATGAAGGGTATCGTTGGGCTATTTGCATTATCGATGAAGTATCTAACGGAATCGGAAACTAGAGCTACGGGTACTGCCCGAGCCACTGGATTGATGGGTAAGAACCTTGGTGAAGCGCAAAAACAAGTTGCAGGTTTACATGAAAGGTATAGACATTTTGGTGAATCCATAGATGGTAGTATTCAAACAGTAGTAGGTTTAGGAAACGCAATGGGTAATGTTGATTACACCACTATGAAATCAGCTGATCATATTACAAGATTTTCAATAGGAGCTGGGATTGGTAAAGAAACATCTTCAAAAATCTTAGCCAATATGATGCTGACTCAGAATGCAACTGAAGAAACAGCAATACAAGCTCAAAACTACGCAAAAGATTTATCGAACGCAGCGGGTGTTCCAATCAACTTAGTAATGGATGATTTAGCTAATATATCAGATGATGTATCGGCATATTTAGGATCTAATCCTGAAAAGTTAGTACAAGCAACAATTGAAGCAAGACGTTTAGGTCTTTCATTATCTTCAACAGCGAAAGTTGCTGATGGATTACTAGATTTTGAATCTAGTATTGAAAAAGAAATGGAAGCTCAGATCCTTACTGGTAAGACGTTAAATTTTGACAAAGCAAGAGGCCTTGCTCTTCAAGGAGATACAGTAGGAGCAGCGAAAGAGATGTTATCTCAAGTTGGTGGAATTGGTGAATTCAATAAGATGAATGTTATTCAGCAAAGAGCATTAGCCAGTGCCACTAATATGTCAGTTACTGAAATGAAAAAAGCATTGGGTACTGGTGAAAAAGAAAAAGATGTAGAAGAGGAAAGAGCGGTAGCAATGGCCGCAGCTCAAATGGATCAAGCTAGAGGTGTTAAAATTATAGCAACTACCATGGAAGGCCTTAATGCACTCTTCCACGATTTGGGGAAGATATTAGGTGGTATACTAATGCCCCTTGCAAAACAGTTTAAGGAATGGATACAGTCTGATGTCGGAAAACAGCAGATCAAAGACTTGGT
>TARA_R110000851_G_scaffold302845_2_pt1 | contig 11229 bp, 4 predicted proteins | sample TARA_R110000851 | Tara Oceans TARA_R110000851 (sample SAMEA4397627) | marine metagenome | biome: Polar Biome; feature: [DCM] deep chlorophyll maximum layer (ENVO:01000326); material: water (ENVO:00002006), including particulate matter (ENVO:01000060) such as... | depth 17 m | reverse complement strand
ATTTTATCAAATAGAAACAAACCCATTAATAGCAAGAATATCTACAACAGAAAAATCTATAGGAGCCACATATACTTCAAGTGGAGCAGCCAACGATATGTCCCCTTTCTTAGCTATATATGAAACAGAACCTGTTGAGTCTTTATTAGATATATATTGGGAAACTACCTCTGAAGGACTAATCGTAGATTTAAATGCCGATGTTCTTTCCGATTTTGGAGGGGCAACTGATTTTATTAATTTTTCTTGGGATTTTGACGAAGCAACTTTAACTAATGAGTTTGTAACAACAGGGTATTTTGAACCTGTTAATTCAGAAGGACTTACTTATGGAACTCCAGGAAACGCTGATCTTATAGAAGTTAGGAATGGAAATGGATCTATAGTTGAAGGACTATTTAAATTATATAAAGGAGTAGGATCATTTCTTGGTAAATATAGAATACAATTTATAGGTGACCCTCTTATTTTTAATAGCTCAAGTAGGCAAATAGATGTTTATACTTTTTTAATACAAGTTGAAACAAATGATGGCGATGTTACGCAAATATCTAAGGGTGGAGAAATTGGAGGCGAAGGAGCTTTAAGAAATATAACTCCTAGCTTTAATCAAATCCAACCTTTTGGAATAGCAAGAGACACTAGAGTTATTATTCCTGCAATTGGGTTTGCTGGAAAATGGGCAACTGCGGATCCTAAAAATGGTAGTGCAAACAGTAATGATACCAACGGCTTACAATATTCTATCACGGGAAGTAATTTACCGGATAGTTGGACAATGGATAAAAATACTGGAGAGCTTGTTCAAGATATAGATGAAACCACCCCTGGTACATACGCTGTATTAATAAGAGTAACAGATGCTACTGGTGTTGATTTGCCTAATGGCTCGGGCACACAATACAATCAATTGTTTGTAGAAAGTGTAACGCTTATAACGGTAGGTTATGCCCCAGTTAATCCCGAAGCATTAAGTGATGATTGTATAGTTAATGTAACAGCTTCTGGCGATGATGTTATTACTTCTACTGGACTAGGAGTAAAAGCAGAAGGCGTATGGTATCTTGCGGAAAATACTAACAATTTAAATTTTGGTTTAATTGCACCTGGTTTTACTGAATTTGAAATAAGCGCCGGATCTCATAAATCTGGCACTATAGTATTTACATCAAACGCTAAGCAATATGCTCCCGGTGGAGCTGGGGGTGTAAAGCCTCAATTTAAGCCTGCTAATACTAACTTTTATTATAGAGTTGTAGGCGCAACGACATGGATATTGTTAGATAGAAATCTTGAATACAATAGCGTTGGTATAACAACTAGTATTAATTCCGTAGCAAATGATATTCCTGGAGGAGTTAACTTTGGAAATATAATAGGTAGGGATGGTTTTCCCGCAACCAATTGGCTATCAAACACTAGAGCTTTTGATTACTTAGATTTTGGATCTAATGGCTTAGGGATAGAATACGCAATAGTTTTATCAGGCTTAGAAGTAAAAGATTCGAGCAGTACTAATTCTGTATATGGATGGGTTATAGCTGATGATTTACATTTTCCTACGTGTATTCCCTGGCAAGGAACTAACGTTGGCGGCCAAAGTTTTTATGAATATTTTAGATCAGTAGAAGGAAGTGTAAAATTAGGTAATACCTCTCAGGTAACTACTACAAAAATATATGCAGAAACACCGTATGGCGAATATGTTAATCAGTTTTTTACTAACACAGGCAGAACTAATGAATATATCCCTGCTTCTGGAGAAAACAATTGTATCAATTTTCAGTTAGATGTACTACCTCAATGGACTAAGAATCAAAACTCTGCAGGTATAAACTTGCGATGGAGCTCTGCATTTGATGAAAATGATGGTGTTAGACTTGAGAATTTATCAGGCGTTAAGTCTATGCAAACAACACCAGGTGTTACTGACACAACCGGAATATACGCTACATCTAGAATAAAAATATAATAAATATATGGCTGCACTTATAGAACTTAAGTATTTCAACACATTCTGGTTAAAAAAAATCAAGACTATCACCGATGTAGGAGCCGAAGGCCTTTACCCTAGAGATATTGCAGTCGCTTTTAATGGTAAAGTTTTTGAGTTACCTACTAATCCTTCACCACCACCTTCACTTGTAAACGCAAATGTTGGTCAAAAAGTTACTTTTACTTACACAGATTCTGATCCAGGGGGCGTAGCCCATGATTATTCAGGCTATGTAGTATTAAGGGAAATTAATAGTATTGGTAGAGTAGAGGTTACTTTATCGGCAGATCCCATTGGAACTGTTCCAGGTGGTACTGAAATTACTTTTGGTAAAATAATAAATTTTGATAACATACCCGCGGCATACGCTTTGCCTAATAATGTAGCGGATAACTGGTTTATAGAAGAATCAAGAATACGAGGAGGATATAACAATGTTTCGGTAGATTTTGGAGTTAAAGCTTACTTAGTTGAGGATGAACCTAAGCAATCACATAAGTTTAGCGGTTTAATACATTCAGGCGTATTTAACTCTAGAACTGGTTTTAATGCCACTAATCAGTTTAGCGTAGGCGAAGACATAACAAGAACTATAGACCCAGCCAATGGATCAATACAGAAGCTTTATGCTGAAGACACAAACCTAATTATATTTCAGGAAAGTAAAGTAAGTAAATCTTTGATAGACAAAGACGCCATATATTCAGCTGAAGGTAATGCTAGTGTTACTAGCCGTAATTTAGTTATAGGTCAGAACGTTGCATTCGGAGGTGAGTATGGAATATCAACAGATCCAGAATCTTTTGCTGTTAATGGATATAGAAAATATTTTACAGATAGAGATCAAAATGTTGTGTGTAGATTATCAATGGATGGAATTACACCAATATCTAACTACGGTATGACTGATTTTTTCAGAGACAAGTTATCTACCGCTGTTGTTGGAGGAATTAAAGGCGGATGGGATGCTCATAACAAACAGTATGTTGTTTCTATAGACGGAGGTGTTGGGCCAACACCGGGTGGTTCTGGCATATTAGGGCCTATATATAACACGTTATCTTTTGATGAAAGCGTAAAAGGGTGGACAAGTTTATTTGACTATAAGCCTAATCAAATATTTAGTCTAAATAATAATTACTTTACAGCTAATGCGGGTAAGATATATAAGCATTACACATTAGAAAAGTCTACAACAGCTAGAGGTGTGTTCTACGGAATTAATTATAATTCCAATGTTACCCTTGTGTTTAATGGAGCTCCATCAATGATTAAAAACTTCCAAACTATTAATTACGAGGGAGATACTGCTTGGAAAATGGTTAGTTTTAATACAAACACTGACAGAGCTTTACCTATAACAGAAGCCGTATTTGCTACTACATTAGAACAAATGCAAAATGCGTTACTAATTAACAGATTTAAATTAAAGGAAGACAAATACTTTGGGGATTTAGTTAATAATACATCGGCACAAAACGGTGAAGTTGTTTTTGGCGGATCGTCATCTGGAGTTAAAGGTTTCTTTGGCGAAGTAAAAATGGAAGTAAATAATGCAAACAATGCTAAAAAAGAATTATTTGCAGTGAGCACAGGATTTGTGCAATCATCTTAAATTAAATTAAATGAGTACAGAATTAGCAACAAATTTTATCAAACAATTAGAAGTGCTACAAGACGCGCTTATAGACAGCAATGCAGAAGGAACATACGGCGATGGTAAAAATTTAGTTAACAACGAAGAATTTCCAATAACTAATAATTTTACTGACGGATTATATATGCGTCAAATGAAAATGAAAGCTGATACCATGGTTATAAGTGCAATGCATCATACAAATCATTTTTGGTTTTTATTATCTGGAAAAGTTATAGTACAAGCGGATAATGAAACAATAGAACACGTAGCTCCCTGTTGGTCGTACTCTTTAAAGGGAACTAAAAGATTAATTAAATGTGTAGAAGATTGCGTTTGGATAAATATAATAGCTAATCCAACTAACACAAGAGATATGAAAAAAATAGAAAACAATTTTTTTTCAATTACAATGGAAGAATATAATAAAAAAGAAAAACTATGTCAGGAGTAATAGTAGCTGCAGGAATAGGAGCAACAGTGAGTATAGTCGGGGGTATTATAAAGGGTAGTAAAGCTAAAAAACAAGCTCGTGCTGCAGAAAGAGAAAAACAAAGAATAAATAATCAAATAGCCGCTTTTGAATCTAATAGACAAGCAGTTATTAATCCTTATTCCGGAGTAACTTCCTTGGCTGATATGGCAACTGATTTATCTGGAGACTTAAGTAACCCCTACGGTAATCTAGGAGTCGCTACAAGCGCTGCGGAGATACAAATGGAACAAACAGATATTGCCTTAGCTAATACGTTAGATACATTACAAGCTACAGGCGCAAGCGCGGGAGGAGCTACAGCATTAGCTCAAGCCGCTGCTAGAAGTAAAAAAGATGTTGCCGCGGGAATTGAAGCTCAAGAAGCACAAAATGAAAAGTTAGAAGCTCAGGGTGCTGCTAGATTACAAGAACAACAGATGGCGGAAAAGCAAAGAATTCAAGGTATACAAATATCTGAAGGGGGTAGAGCACAAAACGCTCAAGCTCAAGGAGCAGCTTTCCAATTTGGAGCACAAGAAAACAGAGACATGGCAACTTTAGATAGGATGCAAGCGGGTGTAGATCAAGCAGGCGTTAATCAAGCAAACGCTAATGCTTCACAGCAAGCTGCAATAGGTAGTATAATTGGTGGAGTAAGTAATATGGCTTCAACCGCTATTCAAGCGGGAGCATTTAATAGAGGGCCTCTTGACACGGCTAGTGGGGTAAACCCTGTACAATCAGAAGGACTTACGCCAGTATCTGATCCTAGTGGAAACTTTTTAGATAATAAGACTGAGCCAATTGTAATACCTTAAAAAATAAAAAATGAGTTATAGAAATCCAAAAATAATAGACGATAAGTCTGGTTTAATTGTTCCTCAAGCAATTGAAAAAGCTACAGCTACACTTGGTAAAGGTATAGTCGCTTACGGCCTTGAAGAAAAAAAGCGTGCAGCGGAACAAAAAAAGATAGACGATAAGAATAATCAAACCTTTATAACCTTAGCTAATGCTCATGCAAAAAACAGCGCGATATTTGATGCTGGATTAACAGGTATGTCTACTAGCATGCGTAGTGCTTTGATAACTCGTAATGAAAGAATATTAGATAGAATAAACGAAATTCAAATACAACAGCAAATAAATGACAATGCTGATCCTGGACTATCTAAAGAACTCGGGGAATTGCAAATGCAAATAACAGAAGGTACTAACTTAGGCAAAACGATGATTGCTACTGCCGGTATGTTATCAGAACAAATAAAAGATCCTGCTGCATTTAAAGAAGGTAGGAGGTTTTTTACTGTAGGCGAAGATGGAACTACAGATGAGTCTGAAGCAATTGTTAGGGGGTTTGGAGGCGATCCTGGTTACAAAGCTTCTACCATAGAAAAGAACGGAATACTTTACGCTAAAGTTGTTAATCCTAATGGAAAAGTTTTTGAAATTCCTGCAAAAGAATTTGAAAGCAAAACTCAAGACTTAATAATTAATAAGGACAAAGATGCTTCTGTGGAAGAAATAAACCTTATTAAATCGGAGTTGTATAACGGCAAAGACATTAAAGGAGGTCTGATAGAACAATCTATTGATTATGCGGGAGAAATCAGAAACGGTAGGGTTTACACTGGCTCTAGAAAAATACTTAATAAAGATAGGATTGATGCGGCTAGACAACAAGCTAGCGACAATAGCTTAGCTTTTATAGAATCAATGGCTGGTAACAATCAGGTTCAAGGTTTATATCTTAAGGATTTAAAAATTTCAAAAGAAACCTGGCAAGATCCTAGTACAACCGACGAGCAAAAAAGAGAGATAATGAAAACAGCTTCTGACAAATTGTTTAACTTAACTAGTGGGATTAAGTACAATGAGTCAACTGGAAATTATTATGTTAATGAAGATCAATTTAGTAGTAAAATTCCTACAACAAAAGCTGAAGGAAGCAAAGAAGAGTACGAAAGACTTGTGGATAGTTTTAAAACAGACGGTGCGCTAACACTAACAGACATGGGGCTTTCTGATAATTCCAGAATAGGCTATAAAACAGGTACCTTTACACCAGAAAGTATCGCATTAAAAGATGGAAAATTAACATTTACATTACAAAATGCTAAAGGCAATTCCGATGTTGACGGAGCAGATAAAGCAATAACAAAAACAATTGACATAACAGACACTACTGCTCTTAAAAATGTGTTAAGACCCAATAATTCTTTTACAGATAATCAGTTAGAAGATTTTATAAAACTAATACAAGCCAAATTAAATTCTCCCGAAGATAATAACGAAACAAACGAAGAGTCAAATAACTCAAAGGTGGAAGTATTAGATTATAGCAAATATACGGACAATATAATTGGTAACCCTGGAGCAGTAGCTCAAGGATAAAACAAAATTAAATGAAAGAATACAAAGTAATAATTGACGGAGTTGAAAAAATAATGAGAGTTCTTCCTGAAGAATACGATAGCTTCATACTAGATTTTCCAGATGCTGAATTAATAGGTGAGGAGGCTGTAGTAGAAGGACCAGTAAATTTTCAAGAGGATTCTGTAGTGAGTGCGGAAATAGAATCGGAAACACCAGCACAACCTTTAGACTCGGTCTCTACATCGGAAAATGGTTCTTTGGAATTAGAAAGTCAGACTAAAGAAGAATTTAAACCAGTATTTTCTAAAACAGGTAGAATTATAAATAAGCCTAAAGACGAAACTGAAAAAGGTGATGAAGGAGTTAAAACAATGGACAGCTACATTGAAGACACTTTTGTAGGAATTGGAGCAAACACTTTAGCATCTGCAGGAAGTTTTTTTGGTAGGGTTCCTACTTTTGTTAATGAGCTCACTTACGCTGCTGTTGGTAATTTATTTTTATCTGACGAAGACAAAGAGGCTTTCAGTAATCTGGATCCTAAAATACAAAGCATAATACTTAATTCTCAAGCCGGTGCATCTAGCTCCACTGGATCTGTAAGTAATGATGCCTTAGAATTTTACTACGATGCTAAAAAGGGGGAAGAACGGTTAAGGTCTGAAATGGAACAGTTTGACACTACTATACTACAAGATTTGGGTCAAGGCAATTTAGCTAGAGGTTTGCAAAGAGCTAGTTCTAGCGCTCTACAGTCAATTCCTTCTGTTCTTCAATCTATGATACCTTACGTAGGAATAGCTTCTATAGCGGCAGGAGCAGCGGCTGAAGCTTCGGCTGAAGCACAAGAAGAGGGTAAAGGTATAAATATGAAAACTATGCTTTACGCTACTACCAAAGGTGTTGCAGAAGGTCTTTTAGAAACTGTTACTCGTGGAATTGGTAAAAAAATGTTTAAATCCTTAGCCGGAAAAAGCAAAGAGCTTATAAATAAAAGTGTAAAAGAAATAATTGGAGGTGTAGCTAAAGACGCTGGAGCTGAAGGGGGTTCTGAAGGTTTAACGGAAGTAGTAAATGTAATAGCGGAAAACATATACCTTGGCAAAGAAACCTCTGCTATAGATGCTATTGCAAGGGTAGGCGAAGCAGTTTTAGTTGGATCTGTTATGGGTGGTAAAATGTCAGGTACTGGTTCTGCTGGCGGCATATTAATTAACACTATACAAACTAACAAAGTAGACAAAAAGCTTGAGCAGTCTGAGTTTGATAGCTTAAAAGACTCTTTTAATTTAGAAACAGGATTAGATCAAAACATAATAGACCTTGTTGAAATTAGAGGCGCTTTAGATATAGTAGAAAATAAAGCAAAAAAAGAAGTACTATCTGGCGAAATAACTAAAGAAGAGGCCAGCGATATAGTTGGTAACTTTAAAGAAATACAAACAGCTACTAGGCAAGCTAAAGCAGCAAAAATTGAAAAAGACCTTCAACCAGAAATAGTTGATAACCTTGCAAAGAAGAATAAGTTAGAAAAACAAATAAAAGAAATAAATGATCCGGTGTTAAGTGCTCCGCTTAAGGAAGAAGTTGACATTTTAAATAGTTTAATAAGCGAAGGGTTAGTGGTGTCAAAAACAAAAACAGCTTTAGAAAATGTCCGAAAAGTAGCTGAAAAATTTGATACTGTAGAAATATCTGAAGTAAGCAATGAGGAAGCTATTGATATTGCATCTAAGGTGACAAATGAGACTAAAGAATCTACTGGTTACGGTTTTATATATCAGGATAATGGCATAAGTAAAATAGTAATTAATAAAGATGAAATAGCTACTGACGGTGTAATTAACACTGGAGCTCATGAATTTTTACATTTCGCTTTAAAAAATATATTTAAGTCAGCTAACACTGATGCTACATACGAAACGCTTGCTACTTCTGTAGGAAATTTACTGGCTAATTCAGAATTAGTTGGAGATACTGAAAAATTTAATGAAAGGCTAAAAACTTACGAAACTGAGTTTGAAAAAGAAAACATTTCTGCAGGACAATTATTTGAAGAGCAATTAGTAGTGCTTAGCGAAGCTATGCTTGACGGGGAGTTTGATGTGAAGAAGAACCCCGGTATTATGGCTAGCCTTAAAAACTTAGCAAGAAGACTATTAAGCACTATTGGAGTTAAGGCTAAATTTGATTCTGACAAAGATATATTAAACTTTATAAAAGATTACAACAGATCTATAAGCAAAGGTAAATTTACTCTTGGTCAAAAGCGATTAATAAAAGAGGGTGCTAAAGGTAAGCTAATTACAAAAAAAGAAATAGACTCAAAAGCAAGTACTGTAAAGCAATCTATGAGCAAAAAAATGCAGAACTTAGTTGATCGCCAGGAAGCTATTGGCTTTATGGAGGGAAGTATGGACGCCGCAGAGTTAGATTTAATGAAGGAGGATGTTAAGCAGGAGATTAACGAGCTTAGAGCTAAAGAAGGTATTAAACCTAAAGCAGTAACTAAAGCTGGACCTAAAGCACCTATGACGTTAGAGGAGGCTGATGAGGCTTACGAAGATGCTGTTGAAGCTTGGAATGAAGCACCTGATAATATGGCTTTAGAAGCTGAAGTTGAAAAAGCTCTTAGGAATGTTGAAGCAGCTAAACAGGTATTTGATGCTGGAGAAGAAATAGCTGTTGAACCTAAAACAGAAACTAAGCCTGTAGAAAAAGCAGTTAGAGAAAAGAAAGATCGTTCTACAAAAAGGTATACACTTACAGACGAAGCTAAAGCTAAAATTGAACCTTTAATAGAAAAGGCTCAGGCAATGAACAAAGAGTTAATTGCAAAAGAAAAGAAACTTAATGACGATAAAATAGCTTCAATAAGATCTACTCCTGAAACAGTGATGTCTAGAACGGAACAAGCCGACGCGGTCTTACAGGCTAAGGCTAATCCTATTAGATTACCGAAACCTGTAGAACTTCGTAGAATTGAAATAGAAATACGTGATAGACTAGAAAAACCTACAGGTAAAGCTATAACGTTTTTCACTAAGTTACTCTACGATAGAATACCTAAAGAGGCAGCTAATGTTATTGGAGGTAGAGACGCATATAAGAGTGCGGCTGAAGCTAGAATATTAAGCATTGTTATTAATGAGTTTAAAAAAGAAACTATTAACAGGCAAGGCGAGAAAACTACTAACGACATTGAAGATATTATATTCAATCGAGGTGGTTTAAGACTACTGACCTTAGCTACAGATCTAGGTGTTGTGGACAGTTCCCAGGGTATTGCAGGAACTATTGAAGAAGGAAAAATAGGCGATTACGGCGATTGGGATAAAGCATTTGACGAGGGACCCGTTAAAATGGATGTAGATGGTATGTTTAGAGTATCATCTTTATTAGGAGACTCTGTTCGTATGGCTGGAGCTATGGAACAAGTTGCAGAGTTTTGGAAAGATAATATAGGTAATTCGCCTATAGAAAACTTCAAGAAGCTACCTAGTTTAGTTGATGACATTGTAGCCGATATGCTTAACATATCCAGAAACGTGCTCACGGCTCGTTCAGGGAACTTAAATAAAGATGATTACAATAATGCTTTAAAAGGTATTACAAAGCCCTATGCTGTTTATAAGGTAGAAGGTAAAGACGTTAGAGTTTCTCCTGAATTTGCAGAAGAGCTTGAAAACAGATTAAGAAACGAAGGTAAGTCTTTCGAAAGATTTGCTGATCAGAATATACTACAAACTTTATTTAAGTTTCTACCGAAACTATCTGCTGACGATTATCGTTATGCCGACAGAACTAAAGGTAGATACTCAGGTAAAGCCACAGGTGTGCCTAAAAACTTAGTTAAACTAACGTACAGCGGTCTTGAAAGAGGAACTACTGGTATGGGTAACATGAAAGCAAGAGTAAGTAAAGTGGCTTATAAAGATGTTTTGGCTGCTTTAGGAGGTTTTGTAAATGCCGATGGAGTAACCACTAAACTTGGCAACGCAAGCGGTAGAACATCAGAGGGTCAAACATTACTAGGAGTTATTAAGTTAATGAACCGAATGATCACTAATGATATTAGTAGAAATTCTAACATGGGATTAGACCCTATGACTGCGCAAGATATTGCTGCGGGTAAGAATGATTTAATGATGTCGATGAAAAGATCTACTAAACGCCCCATACAAGTAAGTAACCCGGAATTGCAAAGCTTATTAGATAATTATTATGCTAATAACAAGAAAGCTAGTTATATAGATCAAATAAACCATATACATAAATTTCTAGAAAACTATGACTCTCAAATTAAAGGAATATTTAATTACGAGGTTCGTGAATACATTAAAAAGAACGATCCTAATAATCTTAAAGATGTAGCTAAAGCTTATGATAAATCATGGGGCAAAACCTTTAAGTACGTACAAGAGGATATTAGTTTTAAATCTGCTATAGAAGAAATTGCGATTAACCCAAGCAAAAATACGTTAGAAAACTTTTTTGTAATGTATGCTAGAGCTCTTAAGAATAAAAAATATGAGGGTGCTAAAAACAATACTCTTTTATTCGATCTTGTAGGCAAAACGGTAGGCCCTGGAGTACTTAAAGACTTAGGGTTTAGATTGCGTAAGACTGATAATATGAGTTTTATAGAAGTAAAAGGAGAAGATGGTAAGTATGAAACTATATCTGCACCTTTGAACATCGATACTATAAAGAAATTAGCTAAAGAAGAAAAGCTTGATTCAGCTA